>ENA-ORVG01000020-ORVG01000020.1-human-gut-metagenome-genome-assembly--contig:-NODE-20-length-183815-cov-29.938599_pt1 | contig 183815 bp, 179 predicted proteins | sample MGYA00242091_ERZ509233 | MGnify/ENA primary metagenome ERZ509233 (study PRJEB26280, sample SAMEA2338840) | human gut metagenome | biome: human gut; feature: human-associated habitat; material... | reverse complement strand
TTAAAGCGGCACGCGAGCTGGGTTCAGAACGTCGTGAGACAGTTCGGTCCCTATCTGTTGCGGGCGTAAGAGATTTGAAGGGAGCTGTCCTTAGTACGAGAGGACCGGGATGGACGTACCTCTGGTGCACCAGTTGTCCTGCCAAGGGCATAGCTGGGTAGCTATGTACGGACGAGATAAACGCTGAAAGCATCTAAGCGTGAAACTCTCCCTAAGATGAGATCTCTCATCCTTTATGGAGTAAGGGCCCAGAAAGACGATCTGGTTGATAGGCCGGAGGTGGAAGTACAGTAATGTATGCAGCTGACCGGTACTAATAGCCCGAGGGCTTGACCTACAATAATGCAGGCAATCTAAGCCTTCTCCCATCTGACTTCTTTGTTCGGTTTTCAGGGTACAAGTAAAATAGGAAGTTGGTGCTGATTAGGGCGAGGGTCCACCCGTTCCCATCCCGAACACGGAAGTTAAGCTCGCTTCTGCTGACAATACTTGGCTGGAGACGGCCCGGGAAGATAGGTAGCGCCAACACAAAGCCCACGACTTTTGTCGTGGGCTTTGTCTTATTTTATGATGCCTTTGCTACGCGAAGATGGCGCGGCGTGCTGTACTTCGTCTCGTGTGAGATATACTGTACTGCTGCACGGGATATGCTGCTGCGAGCAAGGGGAAAATAGCTCCTATTCCATGTGCCTTGTTGTATGCAGGCCGTGCAGAAATTTGACCCACGAAGAGAACTGTAACCTTGCGGCTCCGGATGCCTGGCTCTGAGGTGAGCCGGTTATTTGAGCGCAATTTCTGGATACGTTCCTTCATGGCTTAGTCGGGCGTATACTTTAGCACACAAGGAGTATTTTAGAAACCAACTACGTTACGCAAACTGCGTTATGCTGTTGGCCTAAGTATAGGCGTTATTGCGGATGGTAAACGTGGACTCGGTGGTAATGCGCTCGCTCTTGGCGGCGTTGTACTGGGCGGTCTTGGCCAGCTCCTTCAGGCTCATCAGCACCTTGCCGTCGGTGCTGCGGATGATGTTGCCGTCCACGATATCCATATTGTATACCGCCTGACGGGTCAGAGAGGTGGAGAGTGCAGCTCAAGCTGTGTTCTTCCCATCAACACGCAGTGCAAAACAAGCTGCACTGTACATTTTGCGGCCACGGGGGGATGGCTCCTCTTTTATGGTGTGATCGATAATGAAGCAATAAAAAAAGCGGAGGTAACCGCCGAGCCGCTCGCTGATAATCAGAGCACAACACCGACTGCATCTGCCAGTATCAGCATAGCGAAGGTCTTGGCAAAGATCAATAGTCCGGATGTTTTTAAATCTGTTCCGGTTGCAGGCGATACGCCATTGTCGGTTCTTGCGTTTCTGTTGCGGGTGTGGTAGGATAAACCAAATATACGTTGGGGGCGCGAAGGATGGACATCACAATACGAAGGATGCGCAGCGGCGATGGCGATGAGCTGTATCGGCTGCTGTCAGATCCCATGGTGATGCGCTATCTGGAGCCGCCCTATGACCGTGTGCAGACGGAAGCATTCCTGCACGATGCGGGGCTGTCCGAACCGCCTCTTGTGTACGCCGTCCAGGAGGACGAGCGCTTTATCGGATATGTCATCTATCACGAATATGATGCGGACAGTATGGAAATCGGCTGGGTACTGTTTCCGGAGTACTGGGGGCGCGGCTACGCGTCGGAGCTGACGGACCGGCTCATTGACTGGGCGCGGCAGGCACAGAAGGACGTTGTCATCGAGTGTGTGCCGGAGCAGACGGCGACGAGGCACCTTGCCGGTAAGAAGGGCTTCCGCAACGACGGAGTTTCCGATGGGCTGGCGGTATACCGGCTTGCAGACCGGCGCTGAATGTGGAAAGGAGCGCGGTATGGCGTTTGATTTTAAGAAGGAGTATCGGGAGTTTTATCTGCCGAAGGATCGGCCGGAGATCGTGGCGGTGCCCGCTATGCACTACATGGCAGTGCGGGGACAGGGCGACCCGAATCAGCCGGAGGGTGCGTACCGGCAGGCGATACAGATGCTGTATACCGTGGCGTACACGCTGAAAATGAGCGGGCGGGCCGGTCATGAGATCGACGGCTTCTTCGACTATGTGGTGCCGCCGCTGGAGGGCTTCTGGCAGCAGGGGCAGACCGGCACTGCGGACAAGGCGGCGTTCCGGTGGGTCTCGGTCATCCGGCTGCCGGATTTCGTGACAGAGGAGGAGCTGTGCTGGGCGAAGCAGGCCGCGTGGGAGAAGAAAAAGCTGGACTGCGGCGCGGTGGAGTTCCTGACGGTGGAGGAGGGGCTGTGCGTGCAGTGCATGCACCTGGGACCCTTCGACACGGAGGCGGAGACGGTGGCAAGGATGGACAGCTTTCTGGCGGAAAAAGGATATGTGAACGACCTGTCAGAGACACGTATGCACCACGAGATCTACTTGTCGGACGCGCGGCGCGTGATACCGGAGAAGTGGAAAACGGTGATACGGCACCCCATCCGCAGGGGATGAGATACATAAGCAGCCATATACAAAGGAGATCCGGAACATGACAGAAAAATGCGGAGAAGTGGTGATCCGTGACGCGGTGCTGACGGACGTGGAGCGGATACGGGAAATATACGACCACTACGTGCGGCACACGGCCATCAGCTTCGAGTACGAGACGCCGACGCGGGAGGAGATGCGGGAGCGGATGCACCGGACCATGGCGCGGTTCCCCTACCTGGCGGCGGAGCGGGACGGTGTGGTGCAAGGCTACGCCTACGCGGGGCCCTTCAAGGAGAGGGCGGCCTATGACTGGTGCTGCGAGCTGTCCATTTATCTGGCGCAGGACGCCCGGAAGTGCGGCATGGGGCGGCGTCTCTACGCCGCCATGGAGGAGCGGCTGCGGGACATGGGGGTGCTGAACCTCTACGCCTGCATCACCTGTCCGGACCGGGAGGATGAGTACGTGACGCGGAACAGCATGGAGTTCCACAGTCATCTGGGCTTCCGGCAGGTGGCGGAGTTCCGCAGCTGCGGCTACAAGTTCGGGCGTTGGTACAACATGATCTGGATGGAGAAAATGATCGGAGAGCACCGGCCGGATCAGCCGCCGGTGGTGCCGTATCCGGAGACAAGGGGCGGGACGGTCCAGACGGTGCGCGGCTGGAGCTGATGCACCGGCCAGAGTTGGCTGATGCAGGCAGCGCGGCTGCGCCCATACGGCGTTTTCTCTGGAGAGCCGCGAGGCGGTGGATGCGTTGACCCAGCGACTCCGCGGAGACGGCTATGCGGTGGCCAGCATTAGCCGCAGGTCACGGGGGACGGCTATTATGAGGACTGTGTCGCCGGACGGACTCCTTGTGGAACTGACGGTGTAAGAAAAAGAGCTGTATATAACCGCGAAAGCGGTCATATACAGCTCTTTCTGCATCAATGAGGGCCATGAGACGGCGGGGGGCATCAGGCGTGACGGCGCAGGGAGAGAATACCGGCACAGGGAGAGAGCGGTTCGAACTGCATTTGTGGGAAGAAGCATTTCATTTCATCGAAAACGAAATAGGTCTCATCGGCATCCCACAGGTCACCAGCATGGAGACGGCACACCTCCAGCGTGGCTCTGGAAGGGAAAGCCACGTCACCGATATAGAGGCAGCCGCCCTCCCGCAGCAGGGAAAGAAGGCTGCGGATAAAATCCACTTTTTGCCGGTCCGTCAGGTGGTGCAGCGAGTAGGTGGCAACGATGGCATCGTAGGTGCACTGCGTCAGTGGTGTGGACAGCCCCTGTGAGAAGTCGCCGCAGAAAAGAGTGGCCTTCGGCATTCTGTCTTGCGCCAGGCGGAGCATCTGCGCGGAAAAGTCCTGCCCATAGATGCGGCAGCCCTGGGCATAGAGCGCGGCGCTCAGCGTGCCGGTGCCAAAGCCAATGTCCAACACATCCTTTGCACCCTGAGAGAGAACATTGCGGCAGATCGTATCCAGAATGTCACGATATCCCGCGAAGGGATAGCGATCGTCGGCATCTGAGAGAGCAACGCTCTGCTCGTAGTCCTCTGCCCATTGGTCAAAGCCTTTTTCGTTCAGCATGGTTTCTCCTTTTTCAGATGGGTCATTCCGCAGAAAGCGGCATGCCGCCGTTAGCGTCGATCTTGGCCTTCGTCTCATCGCGGACCGCCTCCCGCAGGGCGGTGAGGTAGGGGGAAAAGGCCACATTTTCGTCGGCATAGGTCAGGTTCAGGGCGTACTCGCGGGGCAGCCAGGTGGAGATAGGGGCCTCGTTGTGCTGGATGACCGCCTCCAGTTTGTCCAGCGCCTTGTAGAGACGGGCTTCGTCGGTCTCCAGGGCGTCCATCTCGGCGTACAGCACCGCCATCTCGGTGCAGTAGGGGGCGGGGAGGGAGGATACCCACTGAGCCAGCAGGGAATCCTCACGGGTCGTATCGGCATCGGTTTTCAGGAAGGAGGGGATGTCGCCGGTGAAGCACTCGCCCAGATCGTGGATCAGGCACATTTGCAGCACCTTGTCCATGTCCAGCCGGGGGAACTCATCCCGCAGGAAAAATGCCATCAGCGCGATGCGCCAGCTGTGTTCCGCCACGCTTTCGCGGCGGCCGCCGGAGGTGTCGCAGTGACGGGTGGTGTCCTTCAGCTTTTCCGCGGTGTGCAGGATATTCAGAAGCTCGGTGGGTTGCATGGTACGTGTCCTCCTGTGCTGTTTTCTTCAGTATAGCAAAACCGCGGCGGAGGGTCAACGGTTGCGCAGAAAAAGAAAAGCGTGTATAATAGCGGCACAGGCCGCTCTGGCGGCGGAAAGGACGGGACAGCATGAAGCTACTATACGCGCTGGAGTCCATTCGGACGCCGCTGCTGGACACGATACTGGGCGCTGTGACCCACATGGGCGGAGAGCTTTTCTTCATGGTCATCGCCGTGACGGTGTTCTGGTGCGTCAGCAAGCGGATGGGCTACTACCTCATGACGGTGGGCTTTTTCGGCACCATTCTCAATCAATTTCTGAAGATTCTGTGCTGCGTGCCGCGGCCATGGGTGAAGGACCCTGACTTTACCATCGTGGAGAGCGCACGGGCCGAGGCCGCGGGATACTCCTTTCCCAGCGGCCACACCCAGAACGCGGTGGCCACCTACGGCGGCATCGCACGGTACACCAGGCGGCGGTGGCTGCGGGTGGTGTGCATCGCGCTGACGCTGGTCATCTGCTTCAGCCGCATGTATCTGGGTGTCCACACGCCGCTGGACGTGGGGGTGTCCTTCGTTATCGCTGCGGCGCTGGTGCTGCTGGTGTATCCGCTGATGGAGGAGGCGGACCGCCGCCCCCGTGTGCTGACGGCGATGATCGGCGTCATGGTGCTGTGCAGTGCGGCGTTCATCGTTTATCTGTACCTGCGGGGCGATACGGGGACCACGGCGGAGGACACCGCCAACTATGTCAGCGCTTTGCAGAACGCCTGGAAGCTGACGGGCGCTACGCTGGGAATGCTGGCGGCCAACATTCTGGACCGGCGGTACATCCGTTTCGAGACGCAGGCGGTGTGGTGGGCCCAGATCATCAAGCTGGTGGTGGGCTTCGGGCTGCTGCTGGCCATCCGGGCGGGGCTGAAAGCGCCGCTCATCGCGCTGTGCGGCGGGGCGGCGGAGATCGCCGGCGGTATCCGCTATCTGCTGGTGGTGCTGTTCGCCGGATGCATATGGCCCCTGACGTTCTGGGGCTTCAGCCGGTTAGGGAAGAAATAAGACGATAAAAAACACCCTCCGTGCAGACGCACGGAGGGTGTCTTTTATCGGGTGGCGAGGTTACACATCCGCCGCTTTTTCGCCGGCAGGCTTTTTCAGAGCCACAATGACGCCGGCGGTGATAAGTACGGCGCCCACCACGCTCATGACGGTGATCTGCTCGTCCAGCAGCAGGAAGCCCACCACCAGCGTGACGAAGGGGGAGGCGTACAGGTAGTTGTTGGTGATGACAACGCCCAGACGCTGGAAAGCAATGTTCCAGATGGCAAAGCACACGGCGTTGCCGAACACGCCCAGAAACAGCCAGCTCAGCAGCATGGACGGCGTGGTGAACAGAGGGCGCAGGTCGGGCATGCCGTCCGTCAGCAGCATCAGGGGCAGGGAGGTCAGGAACGCCCAGAGCATGACGCGGCGGGTCACCAGGAAGTTGTCGTACTGCTCGGTGTACTTCTTGATGAGGATGGAGTACACGGCCCACATCAGGGCGGCGGCCAGCGCGATCAGGTCGCCCAGCGGGTTCAGATGGAAGGACATCTGGCCGTTGAGCACCACCAGCACCACACCGGCGATGGCGATGGCCGCGCCGATGTAGACGTACTTGCCCAGGCGCTCCCCGCTGCGGGAGAACAGCTGGGCCAGGATCACCGTCAGGATGGGGGACAGGGCTACGATGATGCTGACGTTGGCGGCGTAGGTGTAGGTCAGGGCGGTGTTCTGCAGGAAGAAGTAGAAGCTGCCGCCGGTGATGCCGATGAGGATGAACATCAGCTCATCCCTCCAGGGGAGCTTCAATGTCTTGGGGCGCAGGGCCCACAGGGCCACGTAGGCCAGGCCCATGCGCAGGGGGATGATCTGAATGGCGGTGTAGCCTTTCAGAAGCTCCTTGGTCAGTACGAAGCAGCTGCCCCACACGAGAATGGTGAAGATGGCGTAGACATGCCCCATCACCTTCTGGGATGTTTTCATATGCTTTCTCTCCTTAAACATGGATTTCCGGCCTCCGCAGCGGGAGGCCGGAGCTTGTCCCAAACATACTATATTATAGGGGACGCCGGCAGAAAAATCCAGAGGGAGCTGCAAAAGAAATTTTGCGGCGAAATTAGGCAAATCTTAAAGTCCGGCGGAGCGAAAGCGGTTGAAGCGGGGCGAAAACTGTGCTATACTGTGCGTTGTGGCCGTCAGGTCTGACGGCGGACGTTTCGGGGGACAATACAGGAGGAACACCATGAAAACAACCTTAGTCATTATGGCGGCGGGCCTGGGCTCCCGCTATGGCGGCAATAAGCAGACGGACGGCGTGGGCCCTAATGGGGAGATCCTCATGGAGTACGGCGTCTACGATGCGGTGCGGGCCGGTTTCGATAAGATCGTGTTCATCATCAAGCCGGATATGCTGGAGCTGATGAAGCGGCTGTGCGGCGACATGGCCTCGCGTCTGCGGACGCCGGAGGGCCAGCCGGTGGAGGTGTGCTACGCCTTTCAGGATTTCTCCTCCGTGCCGGCGTTCTACCGGATACCGGAGGGGCGCACCAAGCCCTTCGGTACCACCCACGCGGTGCTGTGTACCAGAGAATTCGTCCACGAGCCGTTCTGCGTCATCAATGCCGACGACTACTACGGCGTGGACGCCTACCGTACCATCTATGAAGAGCTGCAGCGCCTGCCGGAGCGGGGCGCGGCCACCATGGTGGGGTATCTGCTGAAAAACACCGTCACCAGATACGGCACGGTGTCCCGCGGCGTGTGTCACGCGCGGGACGGCTATCTCACGGACATCCATGAGACGCTGAAGATCCGCCTGCGTGACGACGGCACCATCGGCGATGAGGACAGCGGCGTGCTGCTGGAACCGGACACGGTGGTATCCATGAACTTCTGGGGCTTCATGCCGTCGGTGTTCGATGAGATGGAGCGGTACTTTGAGGATTTCCTGCGCCGCGACGCGGGGGAGAATGCGAAGGCAGAGTGCCTGCTGCCCAACATGGTGGGCAAGCTGCTGAAGGAGGGCAGACTGTCGGTATCCGTATTGCAGTCCAAGGACCGGTGGTTCGGCATGACGTACCACGAGGACCGGGCGCGGGTGGCGGCGGAGCTGCTGGAGCTGCACAGAGAGGGGGTCTACCCCCGGGAATTGAGGTAAGGAGCTATGGACGAAAGAGAACGGAGACGGCAGCGCCGGTACAGAGAGGCCATGCGCAACCGCGCTATTGCGGCGGTGTTCCTGGCGGTGCTGATCGTGGGCATCATCTTCATCGTGAAGGGGTGCAGGAATAAGAAGCAGGAGCAGGACCAGCAGCAACAGCAGGCGGCGGAGGCGCTGGCCCGTCAGGACGACCAGCAGGAGCCGGCCGCCGCCAAGCCGTCGGCGGCGGACAACGAGCTGCTGACGCTGGTGAACCCCTGGAACCCGCTGCCGTCGGACTGGGAAGTGGATCTGGTGGACCTGAGCAATGGCTCCCAGATCGACCGGCGGTGCTATGACGCACTGCAGGAGATGATGGACGCCTGCCGCGACGCAGGCTACGAGCCCCTGATCTGCTCGGCCTACCGGACTCAGGAGACGCAGCAGGAGCTGTTCGACAAGAAAGTGGCCGCCTTTGAAGCCGAGGGCAAGAGCCACGACCAGGCGGTGCAGGAGGCCGGCACGGTGGTGGCCGTACCGGGCACCAGCGAGCATCAGCTGGGTCTTACGGTGGACGTGGTGGACATCAACAACCAGAACCTGACGGAGGAGCAGGAAAAGACTCCCACCCAGAAGTGGCTGATGGCCAACTCCTGGCGCTACGGGTTCATCCACCGCTATCCCAACGGAAAGAGCGCTGTCACCGGCATCATCTATGAGCCCTGGCACTATCGCTATGTGGGCAAGGACGTGGCCCAGGAGATCTTCAACCGCGGCATCACGCTGGAGGAGTATCTGGGCGTGACCCATTAAAATGCAGCAAAAGAGCCGCGGCAGAAGCCGCGGCTCTCCGTCTGTGCATGGGATTATTTGCAGTTCTTGGCGTTTTTCGTGTTCTTGGCGTTCTTGTTGGCGTTCTGGGTATTCTGCTCGTTCGTGTTCTGCTCGGTCTTGGCGTTTTTACGCTCCTCCATGTGAGGCACCTCCTTTTTAACAGTTACAGCGTCAGTATGGCCGGAAAAATCGGTACTATGCGTCAGAAATCAAAAAAATGTAGTTGACAGCGGGGGCAAAGTGCGGTACAATACTCAGGAAAACAAAGAAGGTCGGTGCATCCGCCTCACCTCACGCGCAGAGCAAAGAGGTCAACAGCGTCAGCAAGTGTCCCATGGGCAGCTTGTGTTGTTGCGCGGATGCGGAGAGCATTCGCGTTTTTATTTTGGATTGGAGGTGCTTCGGTATTAGCAAGGTACAGCATCAACTGAATGAAGAGATCAACGACAAGGAGATCCGTTTGATCGGCGAAGGCGGAGAGCAGATGGGCATTGTGTCCGGTGAAGAAGCCCTGCGCATCGCGGAGGAGCACGGGCTGGATCTGGTAAAGATCTCCCCGCAGGCGACGCCCCCTGTGTGCAAGCTGATGAACTACGGCAAGTACAAATTCGAGCAGAGCAAGCGCGAGAAGGAAGCCAGAAAAAACCAGCACGTGGTGGAGATCAAGGAGATCCGGATGTCCCCGGGCATCGACGTGGGCGATTTCAACACCAAGCTGAAGAACGCCCAGAAGTTCCTGTCCGACGGCAACCGCGTCAAGGTATCCGTCCGCTTCCGCGGCCGTGAGATGGCGCACACCGACATCGGCCGCGATCTTCTCAATAAGTTTGCAGACCTGTGCACCGAAGTGGCTACCCTCGACAAGGCCGCCAAGCTGGAGGGACGGAACATGTCCATCTTCCTGTCCCCCAAGGCCGGCAAGTAACCGCGTTTCCCCACAGAGGATCATATTGGAAGGAGTAATATTATGCCTAAACTGAAGACCCATAGCGGCGCAAAGAAGCGCTTCAACCTGACGAAATCCGGCAAGGTCAAGAGAGCTCATGCGTTCAAGAGCCACATCCTGACCAAGAAGGACACCAAGCGTGGCCGTCGTCTGCGCAGCACCACCTATGCTGACTGCACCACCGAGGCGACCATCCGCAAGATGATCCCCTACAAATAAGAGACGGAATCGTTAGAATAGGAGGCAATTGAAATATGGCACGTGTAAAAGGCGCGATGATGGCGCGTAAAAGAAGAAACAAGACTCTGAAGCTGGCCAAGGGCTACTGGGGCGCGAAGTCCAAGCACTTCAAGATGGCCAACGAGCAGGTCATGAAGTCCCTGACCTACGCCTATGTGGGCCGCCGTCTGAAGAAGCGGGACTTCCGTCAGCTGTGGATCACCCGTATCTCCGCGGCTGTCAAGGCCCAGGGTATGAACTATTCCAGCTTCATGCACGGTCTGAAGGTCGCCGGCATCCAGATCAACCGCAAGATGCTGTCCGAGATGGCGATCAACGACACCGTGGCGTTCGCCGCCCTGTGCGACATCGCCAAGAAGGCCATCTGAATACCCGCACAGCGCCCTGTTCACGGGGCGCTGTGTTTTTTTGCGCAAACGGGCAAGAAACAGTGGAAAACGGCGGAAAGCTCTGCTATAATGTTTCCGCTGAAATGGGCGCGGCGGTACGGCGCGCCAAAATGGAGATCATACCGGCACAGGCCGCGGAAAGGATGATACGATGTACTGCACGAGAAAGATCAACGACGATTATACATGGGTGGGCGCCGACTGCCGGCGTCTGGCGATGTTTGAGGGCGTGTACGATGTGCCTCAGGGCATCAGCTTCAACAGCTATCTGCTGACAGACGAAAAGACCGTGCTGTTCGACACGGTGGACAGCGCGGTGCGCCATACGTTTCGGGAGAACCTGACCCACGCGCTGGCGGGACGGGAGCTGGACTACGTGGTGGTGCACCACATGGAGCCGGACCACGCAGCGGAGCTGGCTGATCTGCTGCGGGACTATCCCCGGACGCAGGTGCTGTGCAGCGCCATGGCCAAGACCATGATCGGCCAGTTCTTCGGGCCGGAGCTGGCGGGGCGCATCACCGTTATCAAGGAGGGGGAGACGCTGTCCACCGGACGGCACACCCTGCACTTTGTGGCGGCGCCCATGGTCCACTGGCCGGAGGTGATGCTGACCTACGATGCCACGGACAAGCTGCTGCTGTCGGCGGACGCCTTCGGCTGCTTCGGCGCCCTGAACGGCGCGCTGTTCGCCGATGAGGTGAACTTCGACCGCGACTATCTGGACGAGGCGCGGCGCTACTACACCAACATTGTGGGCAAGTACGGCCCCCAGGTGCAGGCGGTGCTGAAGAAGGCGGAAACGCTGGACATCCAGATGCTGCTGCCGCTCCACGGCTTCGTGTGGCGGGAGGAGCTGGGCTATCTGCTGGGCAAGTATGACCTGTGGAGCCGGTACGAGCCGGAGGTGCGGGGCGTCATGATCGCCTACGCCTCGGTGTACGGCGGCACGGAGAACGCCGCCAACGTGCTGGCCTGCCGTCTGGCAGAGCAGGGCGTGCATGTGAAGATGTTCGACGTGTCGGTGACGCCGGCACCCTATGTCGTGTCCGACGCCTTCAAGTACAGCCATCTGGTGTTCGCGTCCGCCACGTATAACATGGGCATCTTTGTGACCATGGAGGACCTGCTCCACGACATCGCGGCCCACGCCCTGGCGGACCGGCGGTACGCCCTGATCGAGAACGGCACCTGGTCGCCGGCCAGCGGTAAGAAGATGGATGCGCTGCTGTCCCCGCTGAAGGGCTGGTCCGCGGTGGAACCGGTGCTGACGGTGAAGTCGGCGCTGCGGCCGGATCAGGCGGCCCAGATGCAGCGTCTGGCCGATGCCATTGCCGCCGACGTGAAGGCGGAGCAGACGGAGGAGGACGCCTCCGGCGAGGGAAAGCACCGCTACGTGTGCAAGGTGTGCGGCTACGTTTACGAGGGCGACGAGCTGCCGGCAGACTACAAATGCCCGCTGTGCGGCGCCGGTCCGGAGTATTTCCGGCAGGAGGCCTGATCTGCGGCGAAAAAAGTGGGAAAATTCCGGTGAAAAACCGGAATTTCTCCTTGCAAAATGGAAAAAGCCGTGCTATCATATTTTGGTGAATCCGCACAGCTTCGGATCTCCGGTCGGTGCCGCAAGGTTGGCCGGAGGGAGGAGGAGGCTGGAGGTACAAACTAAAACAAAAGGAGAAACAACAAAATGGCAAATCAGAACGTCGTATCCATGAAGGCTCTGCTGGAGGCCGGTGTGCATTTCGGTCATCAGACCCGTCGCTGGAACCCCAAGATGGCTCCCTATATCTACACCGAGCGCAACGGCATCTATATCATCGACCTGCAGAAGACCGTGAAGAAGCTGGAGGAGGCTTATGCCTTCGTGCGTCAGCTGTCCGAGAGCGGCCAGTCCCTGCTGTTCGTGGGCACCAAGAAGCAGGCGCAGGAGGCCATCAAGGATGAGGCTACCCGCTGCGGCATGTACTACGTCAACGCCCGCTGGCTGGGCGGTATGATGACCAACTTCAAGACCATGCGTACCCGTATCGACCGTCTGAACCAGCTGAAGACCATGCAGGCCGACGGCACCTTCGATATGCTGCCCAAGAAGGAAGTCATCAAGCACCTGGGCGAGATCGAGAAGCTGGAGAAGTATCTGGGCGGCGTGAAGGAAATGAAGAAGCTGCCCGGCGCTCTGTTCATCGTGGACACCCGCAAGGAGCGCAACGCCATCGCCGAGGCGCACCGTCTGGGCATTCCCGTTGTGGCCATCGCCGATACCAACTGCGATCCCGACGAGATCGACTATCCCATCCCCGGCAACGATGACGCCATCCGCGCCATTAAGCTGATCGCCTCCGTGATGGCCAACGCCATGATCGAGGGCCGTCAGGGCGAGCAGAACGAGGAGGCCGCCGAGGCCAAGGACGCTGAGTAAGTCCGGAATCACACCGCGTATCTCACGGGGCAGGGAAGTGTCCCTGCCCCTTTTTCAATCATATTTTACAGGAGGATATAAAAATGGCTTTTACTGCCGCTGATGTAAAGACCCTGCGCGAAATGACCAGCGTGGGCATGATGGACTGCAAGAAGGCGCTCGTCGAGTGCGATGGCGATATGGATAAGGCTGTTGAGTGGCTGCGTGAGAAGGGTCTGGCCAAGGCTGCCAAGAAGGCCGGCCGCATCGCCGCCGAGGGCATGTCCTACGCACTCACCGAGAACGGCGTGGGCGTCGTGGTGGAGGTCAACTGCGAGACCGACTTCTGCGCCAAGAGCGACCTGTTCGTGGCCTTTGTGAAGGACATCGCCAAGGTCATCGCCGAGCAGAATCCCGCCGATGTGGATGCTCTGATGAACTGCAAGTACTTGGACAGCAATCTGAGCGTTTCCGAGACCATGCCCGAGAAGGTCATGTCCATCGGTGAGAACCTGCAGATCCGCCGCTTCGTCCGCTTCGCCGAGAACACCAGCGTGGGCTATGTCCACGCCGGCGGCAAGATCGGCGTGCTGGTGAATCTGGCCGTGGAGGGCGATATCGACGCCACCGAGATCGGCAAGAACATCGCCATGCAGATCGCGGCCCTGAACCCCCGCTTCTGGGATAAGGCTCAGGTCACCGACGAGGTGCTGGCTGAGGAGAAGAAGATCGCTCTGGCCCTGATGGACACCGATCCCAAGATGGCCTCCAAGCCCGAGGCCGTGAAGGAAAAGATCGTCATGGGCAAGATGAACAAGTTCTACGAGGAGAACTGCCTGATGCAGATGGAGTTCGTCCGCAGCGACATCTTCCAGGGTTCCGTGGAAAAGTACGTGGCCGACGCTGCCAAGAAGCTGGGTGGCTCCGTGAAGTTCGTGGACGCCGTGCGCTTCCAGACCGGCGAGGGCATCGAGAAGAAGCAGGAGGACTTCGCCGCTGAGGTCGCTGCTCAGATGAACATGGGCAAGTAATTGCCGCTGATCGTATGAAATTACGCAGGGGAGAGGCTTTGTAACAGGGCCTCTCCCTGCGCTTTTTGCACGGGGAAACGACACAGGATGGCGGCGGCCGGATCCGGCTGCCGCAGGGAAAGGAGAACGCTTATGACAAACGAAGTGCTGCAAACCATCAAGTCCCGCAGGACAGTCCGCGCATATCGCTCCGATGCCGTGCCGGAGGAGCTGCTGCAAGCGGTGCTGGAGGCGGGGACCTACGCGCCCACCGGCCGCGGCCGCCAGTCTCCGACCATCATCGCCGTGACATCCGAGGGCTATCGCCAGAAGATCTCTGAGCTGAACGCGGCGGTGCTGGGCAGCGACTCCGACCCCTATTATGGAGCGCCGGTCATCATCCTCGTATTGGCGGACGGCACGGCCAATACCTTTGTGGAGGACGGCAGCTGCGTGCTGGAGAATATGATGCTGGCCGCCGCATCCCTGGGCCTGGGCTCCGTTTGGGTACACAGAGAGCGGGAGATCTTCGACAGCGAAGAGGGCAAGGCGCTTTTACAGGCATGGGGCCTTCCGGAAACGCTGCGGGGCGTCGGCAGTATCGCGCTGGGCTATCCGGCGGGCGCCATTAACGAAGCGGCAAAAAGAAAGGACGGCTACATCGTCCGCGTATAAGGACAAAAAATATCCCCCGTGCAGCAGCATGGGGGATATTTCTGTCCTTTTTTGGCCGGATGGGCGATTTTACGTGGATTTTACACGAGGACGCTTTTTCATTTTACCTGCCCGCCGTATTCTGTGAACTGTAAGGGACATCCGAAATCAAATAAGAAACGAGGTACGAATATGAAAAAGATCCTTGCATTTGCACTGAGCGCTGTCATGGCGCTGGCTCTGCTGGCCGGCTGCGGCAATCAGACCGATAACAACAGCAGCAACAACGACAACGGCGGCGACGCCAGTGATACCCCTGCCGCCTCCGTCAGCGGCACCGTCTCCACCGACGGTTCCACCTCCATGGAGAAGGTCATCGGCGCGCTGAGCGAGTCCTACATGGCGGCCAACAAGGACGTTACCGTCAACTACAATCCCACCGGCTCCGGCGCAGGCATCACCGCCGTGCAGGAGGGCACCTGTGACATCGGCCTTTCCTCCCGCGCCCTGAAGGACGAGGAGAAGGCGGCCGGCCTGAAGGAAACCGTGCTGGCCTACGATGGCATCGCCATCATCGTCCACCCTGACAACCCCGTCAGCGACCTGAGCATCGAGCAGATCGCCAAGCTGTACACCGGCGAGATCACCAACTGGAAGGACGTGGGCGGCAGCGATGCCGAGGTGGTTCTGATCGGCCGCGAGGCGGCCAGCGGTACCCGCGACGGCTTCGAGTCCATCACCGGCACCAAGGATAAGTGCCAGTACCGTCAGGAACTGACCTCCACCGGCGATGTCATCACCGCCGTGAGCCAGAACCCCGACGCCATCGGCTACGCCTCTCTGGCGGCTATCAAGGACAGCGTGAAGGCTCTGAGTGTGGACGGCGTCACCCCCAGCGAGACCACCGTCAAGGACGGCAGCTATCAGGTGCAGCGTCCCTTCGTGCTGGTGACGGTGGAGGGCAAGGCTCTCTCCGCTGCGGCACAGTCCTTCTTCGACTACGCCACCTCCGCTGATGCGGCAGACATCATCGCCAAGGCCGGCGCAGTAGCGGCCAACTGAAAGTAAGGCGCGGCAGGCGACGCTCGGCGACGGGCGCCGCCTTGCCCCGTATGCGGAGGTACGCACATGAAAGCAAAACGAGTTCTGGAGAACGCCATACACGGCTGGTTCCTGCTGATGGGTCTGGTAACGGTGGGCTGTGTGCTGCTGATCTCAGTCTATCTCATCATTTCCGGCATCCCCGCCATTCGGGAGATCGGACTGGTGAAGTTCCTGTTCGGCAAGGTGTGGGATTCCAACGCGGCCACGCCCCAGTTCGGCATCCTGTCTTTCATCCTCACCAGCGTGTACGGCACGGCAGGGGCCATCCTGCTGGGCGTGCCGGTGGGATTCATGACAGCCGTGTTTCTGGCGAAAATGGCGCCGCCGCGTCTGAAAGCGGTGGTGTCCTCGGCGGTGAGCCTGCTGGCGGGTATCCCGTCGGTGGTGTACGGCCTGGTGGGCATGCTGGTGCTGGTGCCGGGCATCCGGAAGCTATTCCACATTCCTGACGGCTCCGGTCTGCTGGCGGCCATCATCGTGCTGGCCATCATGATCCTGCCGTCCGTCATCAACGTGGCCATGACGGCACTGGAGGCGGTGCCGCGGGAGTACGAGGACGCATCGCTGGCGTTGGGCGCCACGGCCACGGAGACATGGTTCAAGGTGTCCGTTCCCGCCGCCCGCAGCGGTATCGCGGCAGCGGTAGTGCTGGGGGTGGGCCGTGCCATCGGCGAGGCCATGGCCGTGATGATGGTGTCCGGCAACGTGCCCAATATGCCGAAGCTGTTTGAGAGCGTGCGGTTCCTGACCACCGCCGTGGCCAGCGAGATGGGGTACGCGGCGGCGGGCCTGCAGCGGCAGGCGCTGTTTTCCATCGCGCTGGTGCTGTTCCTGTTCATCATGCTCATCAACGCGGCGCTGAATTTCTTCCTGAAGCGCAGTAAGGAGAAGTAAGACATGGACAAGACGAATTTTACAGCCCGCCGCAGGGTCTGGGGCGCTGTGATGCGGGGACTGATGGTGCTGTGCGCGGTCATCACCTGCGCGCTGGCGGCGTTCCTCATCATCTACGTGCTGGCCAAGGGTGTGCCCAACCTGTCGTGGCAGCTGCTGAGCACCAAGCCCAGCTATCTGGACGACACCATCGGCATCCTGCCGGACATCATCAGCACCGTCTGCATGGTGCTGACCACGCTGCTGATCGTCCTGCCGGTAGGTGTGTGCGCGGCGGTGTACCTGACGGAGTACGCGGGCAACCGGAAGCTGGTGGCGGTCATTGAGTACGCGGCGGAGACGCTGTCCGGCATCCCGTCTATCATTTACGGTCTGGTGGGCCAGATGTTCTTCTGTCAGTTTCTGGGTATGAAGAAATCCCTGATCGCCGGCGCGATGACGCTGGTGATCATGAACCTGCCAACCATCATGCGCACCACGCAGGAGAGCCTGAAGACCGTACCCCAGAGTTACCGCGAGGGCGCATTCGGCCTGGGAGCAGGGAAGTGGCGTACCATCCGGACGGTGGTGCTGCCGGGCTGCGTGGACGGCGTCATCACCGGCTGCATCCTGGCGGTGGGCCGCATTCTGGGCGAGACGGCGGCGCTTCTCTATACCGCAGGCTTCGCCCACGCGCTGTACGGCAGTCTGAGCGAAACGCTGCAGGGCGCAGGCGCTACGCTGTCGGTGGCACTGTACGTCTACGCCAAGGAGCAGGGTGAGTTCGATGTGGCCTTCGCCATCGCCGCCATCCTGATGGCGCTGGCGCTGCTCATCAATCTGGCAGCCAGCCTGACGGGACGCTATTTCAAGAAACGGAGGAGCCTATGAGCGATATCATCACGGTGGAGGATCTGAACCTGTGGTACGGCAGTACCCAGGCGCTGCACCATGTGAGCATGGAGATACCGGAAAAGAGCATCACGGCCCTGATCGGGCCGTCCGGCTGCGGCAAGTCCACATTCCTCAAGACGCTGGACCGCATGAACGATCTGGTGCCGGGCGTGCGCATCGAGGGTACGGTGCGCTACGATGGCAGGGACATCTTTGCCCCCGATGTGGATGTCAATGAGCTGCGGCGGCAGGTGGGCATGGTGTTCCAGAAGCCCAACCCGTTCCCCATGAGTATCTATGACAACGTGGCCTACGGGCCCCGTACCCACGGTGTGCGCAACCGCGCCAAGCTGGATGAGATCGTGGAGCAGTCCCTGCGTTCGGCGGCCATCTGGGACGAGGTGAAGGACCGACTGAAGAAAAACGCACTGGGCCTCTCCGGCGGCCAGCAGCAGCGCCTGTGTATCGCCCGGGCGCTGGCGGTGGAGCCGCAGGTACTGCTGATGGATGAGCCCACGTCGGCGCTGGACCCCATCTCCACATCGAAAATAGAGGAGCTTGCAATTGAACTGAAAAAACGGTACACTATTGTTATCGTCACACACAATATGCAGCAGGCGCTGCGTATTTCGGACCGTACCGCGTTTTTCCTGCTGGGTGAGCTGATCGAGTACGACGACACGGAGCGCATATTCTCCACGCCGTCCCAGAAAAAGACCGAGGATTACATTACGGGGAGGTTTGGCTGATGAGGAGCCGCTTTGATGAGCAGCTGGCCCAGCTGCATCGGGAGCTGATCGAGATGGGCGCGCTGTGCGAGCGCGTGATCGCGCTGGCCGCCAAGGCCCTGACCACAGGGGATAAGGCGCTGGCCCAGCAGGTGCCGCCGCTGGATCGGGAGATCGACCGGAAGGAGCGAGACATCGAGAACCTGTGTCTGCGGCTGCTGCTGCATCAGCAGCCGGTGGCCGGCGACCTGCGCCGCATCTCCGCGGCCCTGAAGATGATCACGGACATGGAACGCATTGGTGACCAGGCCGACGACATCGCCGAGATCGTGCTGTATCTGGCGGACGTACCGGCGGAGAGCCACGTGCTGCTGCAGAAGATGGCGGAGGCCGCCATCGGCATGGTCAGCGACAGCGTGGACGCCTACGTGCGGCAGGATGTGGAGCTGGCGGAGCAGGTCATCGCCCACGACGACACGGTGGACGACTACTTCGAACAGGTCAAGCAGGCGCTGATCCACCGCATTGCCAACGATCCGGCGGAGGGCGGCACGGCCCTGGATCTGCTGATGATCGCCAAGTATCTGGAGCGCATCGGCGACCATGCCACAAATATCGCCGAGTGGGTGGAGTTCTCCGTCACCGGCGTACACAAGGAGGGATGACCCATGATCTGGTGCGTGGAGGACGACGCCAGTATTCGGGATATCGAAGTATACGCACTGAACTCCACGGGCTTTTCCGCGGAGGGCTTTGCCGATGGCGCGGCCTTCTGGGCGGCGCTGGAGAAGGACCGGCCGGAGCTGGTGGTGCTGGACGTGATGCTGCCGGAGATCGACGGCATCCAGCTGCTGCGCCGCATGAAGGCCGACCCCGCCCTGCGGGATATCCCCGTCATCATGGCCACGGCCAAAGGCGCGGAGTATGACAAAATACTGGGGCTGGATCTGGGAGCGGACGACTACCTGACCAAGCCCTTCGGCGTCATGGAGCTGGTGTCCCGTGTCAAGGCGGTGCTGCGCCGGTGCAGGCCGGTACAGCAGCAGGTACTGCGCTGCGGCGGCCTTGCCGTGGATACCCAGGAGCACACCGTCACCGCTGACGGCGTGCGGGTGGAGCTGACGTACAAGGAGTTCCAGCTGCTGCGGCTGTTCCTGTCCCACATGGGTACGGCCTTTACCCGCGACCAGCTGATGGAGCAGGTGTGGGGCATGGACTTCTGCGGCGAGAGCCGCACCATCGACATGCACATCCGCACCCTGCGGCAGAAGCTGGGGGCCTATGGCGAGCATATCGAAACGGTGCGCAGCGTGGGCTACCGATGGAGGGCGCAGCTGTGAACAATACCATGACAAGACGTATTTTCCGGTCCACGCTGCTGGTGGGCGTGGTGGTGCTGCTGGCGGCGCTGGCACTGGTGATGGGCGTGCTGTACAGCTACTTTGGCCGCGTACAGGAGTCCCAGCTGCGGGACGAGCTGAGCCTGGCGGCAGTGGGCGTGACCCAGAGCGGTGAGGACTACCTCCGCCAGCTGAAGTCCGACCAGTACCGTATTACCTGGGTGGCGGCGGACGGCAGCGTGCTGTACGACACCCAGGCGGATGCCTCCGCCATGGAGAACCACGCCCAGCGTCAGGAGGTGCGGCAGGCCCTGGCCTACGGCGAGGGAGAGAGCAGCCGGTACAGCAGTACCCTGCTGCAAAAGACGGTATACTACGCCAAGCTGCTGCCGGATGGCACGGTGCTGCGCCTGTCCTCCGTCCGCGTGACGGCGGGTGTGCTGATGCTGAATATGCTGCAGCCGCTGCTGCTGCTGGTCATCGCGGTACTGATCCTGTCCGGCGTGCTGGCCGGACGGCTGGCCAAGCGAATCACCGAGCCTCTGAACCGCCTGGATCTGGAGAACCCTCTGGAGAACGATACCTATGAGGAGCTGGCGCCCCTGCTGCGGCGGATGGAGCACCAGCGCCGCCAGATCGACCTGCAGATGGACGAACTGAAGCAGCGGGCCGAGGAATTCCAGCAGATCACCGGCAGCATGAACGAGGGCCTGGTGTTGCTGGACGAGAACGGCGCCATCCTCAGCATCAACCCGGCGGCCCAGCGCCTGCTGGGCACCGACAACGCCTGTGTGGGTCAGGATATCCTGACGGTGGACCGCGATGTATCCCTCAGCGACGGTCTGCGCACTGCGGCGCAGGAGGGCCACAGCGAGTTCCGCGGCCGGCGCGGCGGCAGAGAGTATCAATTCGACATCAGCCGCATCCAGACGGAGGGCCGTACAGCGGGCACGGTGCTGCTGGTGTTCGACGTGACGGAGCGCGCCTTTGCCGAGCAGAACCGGCGGGAGTTCACCGCCAACGTTTCCCACGAGCTGAAAACGCCCTTGCAGGGCATCATCGGCAGCGCGGAGCTGCTGGAAAACGGCATGGTGAAGCAGGAGGACGTGCCCCGCTTTGTGGGACATATCCGCTCCGAGGCCCAGCGTCTGGTGACGCTGATCGGCGACATCATCCGCCTGTCCCAGCTGGACGAGGGCGAGCCCATGCCAACGGAGACCGTGGACCTGCTGGAGGTGACGCGGGAGGCTGCGGAGAATCTCCAGACTGCGGCGGCGGCCCGTGACGTGACCGTCACGGTGGAGGGTCAGCCGGCGGAGCTGGAGGGCGTACGCCGCCTGCTGTACGAGATCGTGTATAACCTGTGCGACAATGCCATTAAGTACAACGTTACCGGCGGCCGCGTGGACTTGTCGGTATCGTGTACCGGCGGTACCGCCGCCGTCATGGTGCGGGATACGGGCATCGGCATCCCCGCCGACCAGCAGGATCGTGTGTTCGAGCGGTTCTACCGCGTGGACAAGAGCCATTCCAAGGCATCCGGCGGCACGGGCCTGGGGCTGTCCATCGTGAAGCACGCCGTCCAGTATCACCACGGCGTCATCGAACTGAAAAGCGAGCTGGGAAAGGGCACGGAGATCCGCGTCACGTTCCCCGTCAAGGCATAACGCGGCGGTGCGCTTCCGTTTTCAGGGAGCGCACCGCTTTTCCTGCCCGCTGTGTTGACAGGGCGGGGGGCAGCCCGTATAATAAACTCGTATGCGACCATCCATTGGACCGTCCGCGCCCGTTGGCGGCGCGGCACAGAGGAGAGTATTATGCTGAAGATCCAGCACCTGACCAAAACTTACGGCGATAAGAAAGCCGTAGATGATCTGAGCCTGCACATCCAGGCGGGGGAGATCTACGGCTTCATCGGCCACAACGGCGCCGGTAAGACCACCACACTGAAGGCGGCGGTGGGCATCCTGCCCTTCGATGAGGGGACCATCACCATCAACGGCCGCTCCATCCAGACTGAGCCGCTGGCCTGCAAGCGGGAACTGGCGTATATCCCCGACAATCCCGACCTCTACGAGTTCATGAGCGGCATCAGATACCTGAACTTTATCGCCGACATCTTCGGCGTCAGCGCGGCAGACCGGCAGGCCCGCATCCGCGACTACGCGGCGCGGTTCGAGCTGACAGACGACCTGGCCCAGCCCATTGCTGCCTATTCCCACGGCATGAAGCAGAAGCTGGCTATTATCGCCGCCTGGCTGCACCGGCCCAGACTCGTTATTATGGATGAGCCCTTCGTGGGTCTGGATCCCAAGGCGTCCCACCTGCTGAAGGGCATGATGCGGGAGCTGTGCGATCAGGGCGGGGCCATCTTCTTCTCCACCCACGTGCTGGAGGTGGCGGAGAAGCTGTGCGACAAGGTGGCCATCATCAAGGGCGGCCGCCTCATCCGCTCCGGCACCATGGAGGAGGTCAAGGGTGACGACTCTCTGGAGCAGGTGTTCCTGGAACTGGAGGACGAGACATGCTGAGCGTCCTTCTGAAAAAGCAGCTGACGGAGATCTTCCGCAACTATTTCTATAACCCCAAGACCAACAAGGCCCGTTCCAAGGCGGCAGTGGCCGCCTACATCGTGCTGTTCGCGGTGCTGATGGTGGTGATCCTGGGCGGCATGTTCACGGTCCTGTCCGCGGCTCTGTGTACGCCGCTGACCGCCGCGGGTCTGGACTGGCTGTACTTTGCGCTGATGGCCCTGCTGGCCACGCTGCTGGGCGCCTTCGGCAGCGTGTTCAACACCTACTCCGGGCTGTATCTGGCCAAGGACAACGACCTGTTGTTGAGCATGCCTATCCCCGTCAACACCCTGATGGCATCCCGCCTGCTGGGCGTGTACCTGATGGGCCTGATGTACAGCGGCGTGGTGATGCTGCCGGCGGTCATCGTCTACTGGGTGGCCACGCCTGCACCGACCGCCGCCGTGATCGGCGGCGTGCTGCTGGTATTCCTGCTGTCCGTGTTCGTATTGGCGCTGTCCTGTGCGCTGGGCTGGCTGGTGGCCAAGATCAGCCAGAAGCTGAAAAATAAGAGCTTCATCACTGTGGTGCTGTCGCTGGTGTTCTTCGGCGCTTACTACTTCTTCTATTTCAAGGCCGAGGACCTGCTGCAGGAGCTGCTGCGCAGCGCCGCCGTCTACGGCGCACGGATCAAGGGCGCGGCCTATCCGCTGTACCTGCTGGGCAAGGTGGGCACCGGCGACATTACGGCCATGCTGACGGTCTCGGCGGTGATACTGGCACTGTTTGCGGCACTGTGGGTCCTGCTGCGCCGCAGCTTCATCCGGATCGCCACCGCCACCGGCCAGTCGGCCAAACGGGCCTATCGGGAGAGGGCGGCGGTGCGCCGCTCCGTGTCGTCGGCGCTGCTGAGCAAGGAGCTGCGCCGCTTCACCGCCAGCCCCAACTACATGCTCAACTGCGGGATGGGCGTCCTGCTGATGCCGCTGGCGGGCTTCACCCTGCTGTGGAAGGGGCCCGACATCCGCGCCGCTTTGGGCGCGGCTCTGGGGGCCGAGGCGGGAGCGTACCTGTCGGTGATGCTGACGGCGGCGCTGTGTATGCTGGCGGCCATGAACGACATGGCGGCGCCCTCCGTGTCCCTGGAGGGAAAGAGCCTGTGGCTGCTCCAGTCTCTGCCGGTGACGCCGTGGCAGGTGCTGCGGGCCAAGCTGCGGTTCCAGCTGCTGCTGACGGCTATACCGATGCTGGTGTGCCTGGTATGCGCGGTCATCGCGCTGCCCATGGCGGCGGCGGAGACAGCACTGATGACGGTACTGACCCTGCTGTTCGTGGTGTTTTCAGCCCTGCTGGGACTGACGCTGGGCCTGAAGATGCCCCACCTCCACTGGACCAGCGAGCTGGCGCCCATCAAGCAGAGCGCCTGCGTGGCCATCACCCTTCTGGGCGGCTGGGGCTACGCGCTGGTGCTGCTGTTCGGCTTCCTGCTGGCGGGGCAGCGTCTGGGCGCGGCGGCGTACATGGGCATCTTTGCCGTGCTGACACTGCTGGCCTGTGTGTGGCTGTACCGCTGGCTGAAAAAGAAGGGCGTCGTGGTGTTCGCAGCCCTGTAAACGCAAAAAAAGACGCCTTTGCACGTGCAAAGGCGTCTTTCCGCATCTCTTACAGGTGGTCCCGCGCATGGCGGCAGATGGCCTCGAAGCTGGTCTGGCTGATGTCGTGCTCCATTTTGCAGGCATCGGCCTCCGCCGTCTCCCGATCCACGCCCAGCGCCATCAGGAAGCGGGTCAGCGTCTGGTGCCGGTCCAGCATGCTGGAGGCGATGGACATCCCCTGCTCCGTCAGGGTGATGAGCCCGTCCTTATCCATGGTGATGTACCCGTTTTCCCGCAGCCGCTTGGTGGCATACGTCACGCTGGGCTTCGTCACGCCCAGCTTCTCTGCGATGTCGATGGAGCGGACATACCCGTGCTCCTTCTGCATCATCAGCATGGCCTCCAGGTAATCCTCAGACGCCCTCAGTATCTGCATAAAATTCACCAACGTTCCGTTTCAGAGTACCTATACGCTAACACACTTTAACCAAATTTGCAAGGGGCGAAAAAAATTGATAACAGGGGCTTGACAAAAGCGGTTAGATGTACTAAACTATCTCCGCTGGTTAGATATCACTAACCTCCTGCATAAATGGCGGCAGTGACAGCCATTCTTTTTCAGACACAGGTTAGTGCAGACTAACCGTAGAAAACGGAGGGAATAACATGATGCCTTTGGCTTTGGCAGATGTGGGAACGGAGAATCTGATCCTCAAGGTGGGCGGTTCTCCGGAGGTCAAGAAGCATCTGGAGGATCTGGGCTTTGTGGCCGGCGGGACCGCCACGGTGGTGGCGTCCATGAGCGGCAACATCATCGTCAAGGTGAAGGAGGCCCGTGTGGCCATCAGCGAGGAAATGGCCCGCAAGATCATGGTATGAATCAGTTCATAAAAAACACATAGAAGGAGAGAACAACAATGAAAACGTTACGTGAAGTGAAGATCGGCGAGACTGCCAAAGTCGTAAAGCTCCACGGCGAAGGCCCTGTCAAGCGCCGGATCATGGACATGGGCATTACCAAGGGCGTGGAAGTTTACGTCCGCAAGGTAGCGCCTCTGGGCGACCCTATGGAGGTCACTGTCCGCGGCTATGAGCTGAGCCTGCGCAAGGCGGATACCGAGATGATCGAGGTCGAGTGATTTTTGTGAGCCATGGTTAAGTTAAACTAACCGAAAGGAGAGACATATGGAAAAACAAATCAAGATCGCGTTGGCGGGCAACCCCAACTGCGGTAAGACCACGCTGTTCAATGCGCTGACCGGCTCCAACCAGTTCGTTGGCAACTGGCCCGGCGTCACCGTGGAGAAGAAAGAGGGCCGTCTGAAGAAGCACGAGGACGTGGTCATCATGGACCTGCCCGGCATCTACTCCCTGTCCCCCTACACGCTGGAGGAAGTGGTTGCCCGTAACTATCTGATCAATGAGCGCCCCGATGCCATCCTGAACATCATTGACGGTACCAACCTGGAGCGCAACCTCTACCTGACCACTCAGCTGACCGAGCTGGGTATCCCCGTTGTCATCGCCATCAATATGATGGACGTGGTCCGCAAGAACGGCGACCAGATCAACGTGGCTGAGCTCAGCCGCGAGCTGGGCTGCAAGGTGATGGAGATCTCCGCCCTGAAGGGTGACGGCGTCATGGCCGCCGCAGAGGCTGCTGTGGAGGCTGCCGGCAACACCAAGACCATCCCCATGCACACCTTCTCCGGCCCCGTGGAGCACGCCATCGCCCACATTGAGGAGGCCGCCGTACATAATATGCCCGAGGAGCAGCAGCGCTGGTACGCCATCAAGATCTTCGAGCGTGACGACAAGGTGCTGGAGCAGCTGAAGATCGACGCCACCGTCATGGGCCACATCGAGGAGGACATCAAGGCCGCCGAAAAGGAGCTGGATGACGACGCGGAGAGCATCATCACCAACGAGCGCTATGTCTATATCGCCCAGATCATCAAGGGCTGCTACAAGCAGAAAAAGGCCAAAGGCGAGCTGTCCGCTTCCGATAAGATCGACCGCATCGTGACCAACCGCTGGCTGGGTTTGCCCATCTTCGCACTGGTCATGTTCCTGGTGTACTGGATCGCCATGGTGGCCGTGGGCGCCCCCGCTACCGACTGGGCCAACGACGGCGTGTTCGGCGACGGCTGGCACCTGCTGGGCATCGGCTCCAGCGCCTACAACGATGCCAGCGATGAGTACACCGCCTCTGTGCAGGCTGTGGAAGCTTTCCTGGGCATTGAGATCGACACCGAGGCGGAAGACTTCGATGCTGATGCCATTCTGGCTCAGGTGAATGCCTTCACCTCCGACAGCAACGCCACCGCTGCGGTGGACGTGGAGGACGAGGAGACTCTGGCGATCAATACCATGACCGCCTACTACGACGCCATCCCTGACGGCGCCGATAAGGACACCACTATTGGCGTCACCTACGTGGACGCTGCGGCTTACCTCAATGAGAACGGCTTTGACGAGCCCGACCCCGCCGACTACGGCGTATGGGTCCCCGGTATCCCTGTTCTGATCGGCGACGCGCTGGAGTCCTCCGGTACGGCTGACTGGCTGAGCGGCCTGATCCTTGACGGTATCGTGGCCGGTGTCGGCGCCGTTCTGGGCTTTGTTCCCCAGATGCTGGTGCTGTTCCTGATGCTGGCTTTCCTGGAGGCCTGCGGCTATATGGCCCGTATCGCCTTCGTTCTGGATCGTATCTTCCGCAAGTTCGGCCTGTCCGGTAAGTCCTTCATCCCCATGCTCATCGGCGTGGGCTGCGGTGTGCCCGGTGTTATGGCCTCCCGTACCATTGAAAATGAGCGTGACCGTCGTATGACCATCATGACCACCACGTTCATCCCCTGCGGCGCGAAGGTGCCCTTCATCGCCATGATCGCCGGCGCCCTGTTCAACGGCAGCGCCATCGTGTCCACCTCCGCTTACTTCATCGGCATGGCTGCCATCATCATCTCCGGCATCATGCTGAAGAAGACCAGAATGTTTGCCGGCGACCCCGCTCCCTTCGTTATGGAGCTGCCCGCCTACCACTGGCCCACTCTGGGCAACGTGCTCCGTTCCATGTGGGAGCGCGGCTGGTCTTTCATCAAGAAGGCCGGTACCATCATCCTTCTGTCCACCATCTTCGTGTGGTTCACCACCTACTTCGGCTGGGTGGACGGCACGTTCCGCATGCTGGATGAGTCCGAGATCGACTCCTCCATTCTGGCTGCCATCGGCGGCGCTATCGCCTGGATCTTTGCACCTCTGGGCTGGGGCAACTGGCAGGCTACCGTGGCCTCCATCACCGGTCTGGTGGCCAAGGAGAACATCGTCGGCACTCTGGGCATCCTGTACGGCGGCGGCGACGGCAGCGTCTACGACGCTATGGCGGCGGCCTTCACCGGCATCACCGGTTACAGCTTCCTGGTGTTCAACCTGCTGTGCGCTCCCTGCTTCGCGGCGATCGGCGCGATCAAGCGTGAGATGAACAACGCCAAGTGGACCTGGTTCGCCATCGGCTATCAGTGCGGCTTCGCCTATGTCATCGCCCTGATGATCAACCAGTTCGGCAACCTCTTCACCGGCAGCGCCAACGTTCTGGGCGTGATCGTGGCGGTCATCCTGCTGGCCGGCCTGATCTACATGCTGGTCCGCCCCTACAAGGAGGCCACCAAGCTCAGCGCCAGAGTCTGATGACCTGAGCGACCCTGATTTACAAGCAAAGGAGTGATTTTCATGCTGGATTGGATCGCGGCAAACCTTGCCACCATATTGATTTGTGCCTTACTGATCGTCATCGTATTCCTCATCGTCAGATACCTGCTGCGTCAGAAGAAGGCGGGAAAAAACTCCTGCGGTGCCGGCTGCGCGCACTGTGCCATGCACGGTGAGTGCCATGGCGGGCACAAGGGATAACCGTGCAAGACCTCCGGCTGCCGCCGGAGGTCTTGACACATTTCAAATTGGAGGTATCATCATGATCGAAACGATTCTGAAGATCGACGGTATGGCCTGCGGCATGTGCGAGAGCCACATCAACGATGTGGTGCGCCGCACCTGCAGCGTGAAGAAAGTCACGTCCTCCCACACCAGAGGTGAGACAGTGATCCTGTCGGAGCAGCCGGTGGACGAGGCGGCGCTGCGTGCCGCCATCAAGGATACGGGTTACGAGGTGAAGGAAGTCTCCTCCGCGCCCTGCGAGAAGAAGGGACTGTTCGGCGTGTTCAAGCGCTGACGTCCTCTTGCGCCGCCGTGCGCGGTGTGCTATCATTCTGTGTATAGAGGAAAAGACCCCCGTGCCGCCTCAGCGGCACGGGGGCCTCACGATAATAGAGGAGGGACTGCCATGAGAATGACCGTACTGTTCGGAAGCCCGCGGGGCGCCGAGAGCAACACCCGCGCACTGCTGATGCCGCTGCTGGAGACGTGGCGTCAGGCGGGCCACGCGGCGGAGATCTACGACCTCTACGACCTGAAAATCGCGGGCTGCCGCGCCTGTCTGGGCTGTCAGCAGGACTGGGAGGCGCCCGCCTGCGTTCTGGACGACGACATGCTGCCCATATTCGACAGCATCCTCCGAAGCGACTTGACGCTGCTGGCCACGCCCATCTACTCCTGGTACTGCACCGCCCCCGTGAAGGCGGCGCTGGACCGGCTGGTCTACGCCATGGACAAGTACTACGGCCCGCGGGGCAAGGGCCCTGCGCTGCTGGCGGGCAAGCCCATGGCGGCGGTGCTGACCTGCGGCTACCGGCCGGAGAAGGGTACAGACCTCTTTGCGGAGGGGATGCGCCGCTGGTGCCGCCATACCGGTATGCGCTGGCTGGGCAGTCTGGAGGAGCGCCACATGGGCTACGGCACCGTGTTCATGGACAGCGAAAAGGCGTCTCACGCCCGAGCCTTCGCCCAGACGCTTATGACGCAGCTGACAGACGCTTCTGCAGCAGGGGGGCCAGCAGCGCGGTGACGGCGATCTTCAGCATGTCCCCGGGCAGGAACGGCAGCATACCGGCCCACAGGATGGCGGAGACATCCATGCCCTTGCCCATGTACCCGTTGAGGATCACCGCCATGTAGGGCAGGCCCACGGCATACAGCATGGCGAGGCCCGCCAGACACGCCGCCGCCGTCCGCAGGGGCCGCAGCTCCCGCTTGGCCGTCAGCAGGCCGATGAGCCACGCCGTGGGGATGAGCCCGATGAGGAAGCCGCAGGTGGGCTGCATCAGGTACGACAGCCCGCCGCCCTGGGTGAAGATGGGCAGGCCGATGAGCCCCAGCGCCACATACACCGCCTGACTGGCCGCGCCGTAGGCGGGGCCCAGCAGGCATCCGGCCATAGCGGTGCAGAGGAATTGCAGCGTGATGGAGGAGTATCCCAGCGGAATGCGGATAAACGCGCCTGCGGCGGTGAGTGCGGCAAACAGCGCGGTACGGGTGAGCTTACGGGTATTCATAGGCGTGGGTCCTTTCCGTTTTTTTCCATTGTACCCTGCCGCCCCACCGCCGTGCAATAGGCAGGAAGCATAAAAAAGCCGCCATTGCGGAGCGGCTTTTTTACCGCGGACGCAGGCGGCACTTGCGGTTTCCGCGGCGGTATAGTACAATCAGAAAAACGACACGACAGGAGGGACGACCATGGAGACGGCACGGTGCAGAGCCTTTGTGGTGGCAGCGGATACCGGCAGCTTTTCCAAAGCGGCGGAGGCCCTGAGCTACACGCCCTCCGGCGTGAACCAACTGGTGACGGCGCTGGAGAAGGAGCTCGGCTTTCCGCTGTTCCGCCGGAATACCAAGGGCGTAAGCCTGACGGAGAACGGACGTCTGCTGCTGCCTGCCATCCGCAAGTTCCTGCGGCAGGAGGACCGCATCTTCGAGCTGTCGGCGGAGATGAACGGCCTGCTCATCGGCAGCGTCAACATCGCGGCCTATTCCAGCATCGCCACCCACTGGCTGCCGGCGGTGATCGGCGCGTTCCAGCGGGACTACCCGCAGATACATGTGAACCTGTTGGAGGGCATCTGGCAGGAGGTGGCCCAGTGGCTGGACGACCGCACGGCGGATATCGGCTTCCTCAGCTATCAGGAGGACATGCCCTACGACTGGATACCCCTGGCGGAGGACCCCATGCTGGCCCTGCTGCCAAAGGACCACCCGCTTGCCCGCGCCAAAGCCTATCCACTGGCCAACTGCGCCGTGGACCGGTTCATCATGCCCGCCAAGGGCTGCGACGACGACCTGATGGCCCTGTTCCACCGGACGGGTATCGTGCCCAACGTGCAGTTCACCACGCTGGAGAGCCTCTCCGCCATGTCCATGGTAGAGCAGGGGCTGGGTATGAGCGTCATGAATAAGCTTATCACCGAGAGGCGCGTCTGCGACATCGTGATGCTGCCGGTGGACCCGCCCGCCTCCATCACACTGGGCATCGCCCTCCACTCCAAAGCAGACCTGTCCCCCGCAGTGCGGATGTTCCTGAAATACGCGGTGCGGATGCTGACGCGGCAGAAAAAAACGTAAAAAAACACCTCCTGCCGAGACAGGAGGTGTTTTTTTACGCTCAGCTGAAGAACGCTGCGGTGTCGATCTGCTGATAGCCGCCGAAGCTGGAGGGGCAGGCGAAGATCTGCTTCGCCAGCTCCTGACCCAGGAACATCCGGGTGATCTCATTGGTCTTGGCGGTCATGTCCACATCGGCGAACAGGTCGGGATACACCACCTTGGCGGCGTACCAGGCGTTGGCCAGCGCGATCTCGTGGTTGGTGTAGTAGGCGTTGTAGGCCATCTCCAGATAGACCTGCCCGTTTTCCCAGGCCTTGCAGCCGTCAAACAGGCGGGGGGCCTCCTGATACAGCGGCGCGATGTTCTTCACCGCCGCCGCGTCCAGGATCATGATGTCCATGCTGTCGCCCAGCGCCGCGAACTTCTCCGCCTCGATGGGCTGCACACCGTCCTTGCCCAGGTCCGTGGCCACATTGCGGATGTTGGCCACGCGGAACGCGGCGTAGCTCTGGGAAGTCATCAGATGGTCCGTGGTGCCCCAGTTGCCCAGCCCGCAGATGTACACGCCGGGCCTGTCCTCATCCGCCACACCGGCAGTGCGGCTGGTGAGCTCCGCAGTCTGGCTGTCGATGAAGGCGATGAGCTCCTGTGTCCGCTCCTGCCGTCCGAACAGCTGGCCCAGCAGCTGCAGGGAGGTCCGGAAGGCATCGTCAAATACGCCGTCGGGGCCGGTACTGGTGGTGATGACCGGCACGCCCACCTGCTCCTGCAGGGCGTCGGCCTTCTCCACGTCCTTGTACTCGGAGATGATGATGTCCGGCTGGCAGGCGAGGATCTTCTCCGCCTCCGCCGCCTGGGCGTTGGGGCCGCCCACGCCGCAGGAGGGCAGCTGGGCGAACACGTCGCCGTAGGCCATCACGTAGGGCCGCGCCACGTTGTCAAACATCTTGGGCCGCTCAGAGAGCGTGGTGTTGTCAATGTCCTCCACGCCGCACAGCAGCGACGCATCGCCCACGTAGCTGTAGATCCGCAGGGCCCCTGCGCCGATGCACACCACACGCTGATAGCTGCCGGGGATGACAGTGACCTCGCGGCCGATCATATCGGTGACGGTAACGGCGCCGTCCGTGCTCTGATCCGGCTCAGGGTCGGGCGCGGCGTCCGGCGTCTTGCCGCCGCAGCCCACGAGGCCCAGCGCCATCACCATGGCCAGCAGCAGCGCGATCCATCTTTTTCGGTTCATATGGGGTCCTCCTTGTCTCATTTGCGGTAGCCCTATTATAGCGGAAATGCCGTCCGTATGCAAGCAGGGAGGGGGCCTCCTGCTGACGGACGGCATTTTCCGCAGGACGTGACAAAGGGTCTCCGCCATGCGGAGACCCTTTGTCTGAGAAGTGAAATGGTGAGGAAATGCTGTTTTACTTGGCAGCCGCTGCCTTGGCGTTGCGGCTCAGAGCACGGATGCCCTCCACCACCAGGTCGATGGCCAGGATGACCAGCAGAACAGCGATGATGCCGCGGATGTAGAACCATGCCACACCGTCGCCGCCGGCCATGATGCCGACGATCTGAGCCTTGATGGTGAACACCAGAGAGGTCAGAGTTACGATCAGCATGAAGAACATGGGGAAGTAGAACATCTTGTTGTTGCGGCCGATCTTGCCCAGCCAGCAGCACACGGCCAGCAGACCCAGAGCAGCCAGCAGCTGGTTGGCAGCGCCGAACAGAGCCCAGATCTTGGCGTAACCGGTGAGGCCCAGAGCCACGCCGGCCACCACAGTGATGGCGGTAGCAACGTAGGGGTTGGTGATGACGCGCTTCCAGCCGGTCAGGTCCTCGCGGGTCTTACCAGTCTCCACGAAGAACTCAGCGAACATGTAGCGGGCCAGACGGGTAGCGGTATCCACAGAGGTCAGGCAGAACGCGGACACGGCCAGGATCAGCATGGAGTACACGGCGTTGTAGCAGCCGCTGCCGAACACCTTGGAGAACATGGAGGCAAGGCCCGTGGCGAACACGACGGTAGGCGTCGTGGTGGTGCCGTCAGCATAGGAAGCCCAGATGTAACCAACAGCGCAGACGGAGATCAGAGCCAGAGCGCACTCGATCAGCATGCCGCCGTAAGCGATGGGCTTGGCGTCCTTCTCCTGATCCAGCTGCTTGGAGGTGGTGCCGGAGCCCACCAGGGAGTGGAAGCCGGACACAGCGCCGCAGGCGATGGTCACGAACAGAGCGGGGAACATGTAGCCCAGAGACGTGCCGGAGGGAGCCAGCGTGTCATAGAAGCCGGTGAAGGCGGGCATATCCACCACGGGATGAGCACCGATGATACCCACGACAGCCAGGATCATCATGCCGTACAGCAGGAAGGAGCTCAGGTAGTCACGGGGCTGCAGCAGGATCCACACGGGGGTGACGGAGGCCACAGCGATGTACAGACCCACGATGATCATCCACACGGTGTAGCTCAGATAGATGGGGTGCCAGTTCAGGCCGATGACCATGCAGGCCGCGATGCCGATGACGCCGATGACAGTGGAGATGCCCAGAGGCGCGTTGCGGCGATAGACAAAGAAGCCGAAGATGACGGCCATCAGGATGAACATGATGGAGATGATGGCGGTGGAGGCATTGGCGGCGGAAGCAGCCAGATCCACAGCGCCGTCAGCGGTGTAGGTAGCCTTGAAGGTGTTGGCCACGATGGAGGCGAAGGCCGCCACCACCAGGATCAGGGTCAGATAGGCGAAGATGATGAACAGCTTCTTAGCCTTGGCGCCGATAGCGTCGCCGATGACCTCGCCGATGGACTCACCCTTATGGCGGATGGAGGCGAACAGAGAACCGAAGTCATGGACGCCGCCGAAGAAGATACCGCCGATCAGGACCCACAGCATCACAGGGACCCAGCCAAACACAGCGGCCTGGATGGGGCCGTTGATGGGGCCGGCGCCGGCGATGGAGGAGAAGTGATGGCCCATCAGTACGGGAGCCTTGGCAGGGCAGTAATCCTTACCGTCCTCCATGGTATGAGCAGGCGTCGGACGGGAGTTGTCCACGCCCCACTTCTTGGCCAGCCAACCGCCGTAGAAAATATAGCCTACGACCAGGACGGCACAGCCAATGATCAGGAACAAAGCAGCATTCATAAAGCTCTCTCCTTTCTGAACAGTTTTTTCTTTTGCTTATGAAACAGGCCCTGATTCAGGACCTGCGCTGCACTGTGTCCGCTGCGGTTGGTGCTGACCTTCTCCTCGGGCAGGACCACCAGCGCGGTATGAAAATCCATCCAGCCCCAATAGGACATCCGGAAGCTCTTGTAGAGCTTACAGCGCATCAGCGCCTGCCGTGCGTCCTCATCACAGCTGTCGCACACGAACAGCGTGGTGATGTACGTATACATATGGGTGGGACCCGGCTGGATACGGGCCATGCCGTGCTCATACGCCATCTTTTCGCAGGACTCGTAGATCTCCCTGGTCAGATGGGGTACGCTGAACACGTAGACATACTCGAAGCTCTTGGCCTCCCAGAGCTTCGCCTTTTTGGAGAGAACGTACTTGTCACTGAGCGCGTAAAAGTCCATGGTGACAGCCAGCGGCGTCTGCTCCGCGCTGCAGCGGTTGATGTCGAACTGACTCTGGTAGATGGTACAAAGCCGCTCAACGGCCTCCTCGCGTGTCATGGCAAAGCCTCCTCTCGCGTTAAGTTCTTAGCGCCGCGCCGACATTTCTTCACAAGATTTCGTAATGGAAATCATGAAAGAAAGTACAGTTAAAAGTGACGATTTTCGCGTTTCGAAAACGTTATCACGGCATTGAACCTTCGCTACATACTATACGCTTTACGTTTTTGACTTTCAAGGGGCAAAAACTTACAATTTTTTGGTGTTAATTTTATGTAAATTTTGTGTTGATTTTAACAAAGCTCCCATGTATACTGAGAGTAATGCTGTATACCTGTCCGGCAGGTGCAATGAGAAAGGCCGCCCCATTCGGGGCGGCCTTTCTCATTGCTTTCGCGGGCTTCCTGCTCGGCTCAGATAGTGCCGGAGATCGTCAGCGTGCTGGTGCCGGGACTGACGCTGTACGCGCCGGCGGTATTCTGAGTGAACGTGGCTGCGGGCACCGTGATGACGCCCGCCACTGTGGCGAACTGTCCGGTGGCGGCATCGTAGGTGTACTGCGTCGGCGCGGTCAGGGCCGTTCCGTTCAGCGTCACCGTCAGATCGCTGAGCTGCGGGTCGAAGGTATCCGTCACCACCAGACTGTCTGCCGCCTCCGCCGCGGCATTGCCGGTGTTCTGGATGACGAAGGTGTAGGTCAGCCGCCCGTTGGCTGCTACCTCCGTGGGGGACAGGGCCTTGCTGATAGTCAGCGCCGGTCCTGTGGCGGGGGACACCGTCTCCGTGGCTGTCACGGCATCGGGCAGCCCCGCGCCGGTAACGGTGACGGTGTTCACTACACTGTCCTCCGCGCCCAGGGGTGCGAAAGCGGTGGGCTCCGCCTCATAGGCGATGACGGTGCTGCCGCCTGCGGGCACGGTGATACCGGTGATGGTCAGAGGCGGACCGGCGGTGACGGCGGGAGCCGACTGCAAAACGCCGTTCCGGTAGTACCGCACGGAGCCTGCGGTGTAGGCCAGCGGATAGACCGTGGCACCGTTGAAGGTGTAGCCGCCCAGATCGTCGGCCACGGCGAGACCGGTCAGGTCCGCCGTACCGGCGTTGACCAGCGTGATAAGATAGGTGATGGGACGCCCGCTGCGGTAGGTGGGCACCACCGCCGTTTTCGTGGCGGTCAGTACCTCCAGCAGCTCGCCGGTGGTGATGTTGGAGCTGGCGGTGCCGCCATTGTAGGTGAGGGTAGCTTGATTGGTAAATGTTGCCATGAAATGACCTCCTGAGTCCAGTCTGCGGAGCACTGCCCCGCATGCCATTGTATGCGCCGCAGCCCTGTGGTGCGCAGACCGGCCCCAATAAAGGAGGGAACGCCGCAGGGCGTTCCCTCCTTTATTTATATATAGGTATCGCTCACAGGTTGTGTACCCGCAGGGCGCGGATGGCATTGAGCACCGCCAGCACCATGACGCCCACGTCGGCGAAGATGGCGGCCCACATGTCCGCCAGACCGATGGCCACCAGAGCCAGACACGCGAACTTGATGACCAGCGCGAACACGATGTTCTGGTACACGATGCCGATGCACTTGCGGGAGATCTTGATGGCCTTGGCGATCTGCATAGGCTCATCGTCCATCAGCACGATGTCGGCGGCCTCGATGGCGGCGTCGCTGCCCATGGCGCCCATGGCGATGCCGATGTCTGCGCGGCTCAGCACGGGGGCGTCGTTGATGCCGTCGCCCACGAAGGCCAGCTTGGCCTTGCCCCGCTGCTGGCCCAGCAGCTCCTCCACCTTGCTGACCTTGTCGGCGGGCAGCAGGTCGCTGCGCACCTCGTCTACGCCCAGCTCCGCCGCCACGGACTCTGCCACGCGCTTGGTGTCGCCGGTGAGCATGACAGTCTTGTCCACGCCGGCCCTGTGCAGTGCGGCGATGGCCTCCTTGGCGTGGGGCTTCACCACGTCGGAGATCACGATGTGGCCGGCGTACTGGCCGTCCACCGCCATGTGGATGATGGTGCCCACACTGTGGCAGTCGTGGTAGGGGATGCCCAACTGTTCCATGAGCTTGCTGTTGCCGGCGGCCACGGCTGCGCCGTCCACTCTGGCGGTGACGCCGTGTCCGCTGAATTCCCGGATGTCGGTGACACGGCTGCGGTCAATGGACCTGCCGTAGGCGCGCTGCAAGCTTTTGCTGATGGGATGGGAGGAGGCGCACTCCGCCAGCGCCGCGTACTCCAGCAGCTTGGCCTCGTCCATCTCATTGTGGTGGACGGCGGTGACCTGGAACACGCCCTTGGTCAGGGTGCCGGTCTTGTCAAACGCCACACACTTCACCCGGGACAGCGTCTCCAGATAGTTGGAGCCCTTGACGAGGATGCCCTCCTTGCTGGCGCCGCCGATACCGGCGAAGAAGCTCAGGGGGATGCTGACTACCAGCGCGCAGGGGCAGCTGGTAACAAGGAACGTCAGGGCGCGGTAGATCCACTGCTCCCACTGACCGTCCATGCCGCCCGCCAGCCGGATCACCGGCGGCAGGATGGCCAGCGCCAGAGCGCTGTAACACACGGCGGGGGTGTAGATGCGGGCGAACCTGGCGATAAAGTCCTCGGAGCGGGACTTGCGGGAGCTGGAGTTTTCCACCAGCTCCAGGATCTTGGACACGGTGGATTCGCCGAACTCCTTGGTGGTGCGGATCTTCAGCAGGCCGGTCATGTTGATGCAGCCGCTGATGATCTCGTCGCCCTCCTGGGCGTCACGAGGCAGGCTCTCGCCGGTGAGGGCGCTGGTGTTCAGGGTGGAGCGGCCCTCCGTGATGACGCCGTCGATGGGGACCTTCTCGCCGGGCTGCACCACGATGACGGTGCCGATGGCCACCTCATCGGGATCTACCTGCACCAGCTGGCCGTCCTGCTCGATATTGGCGTAGTCGGGGCGGATGTCCATCAGGGCGCTGATGTTCTTGCGGCTCTTGCCCACGGCGTAGCTCTGGAACAGTTCGCCGATCTGGTAGAACAGCATGACGGCGATGGCCTCATTGTAGTCGCCGCTCTTTTCATAGATGGCCAGGGCGAAGGCACCGATGGTGGCCACGGCCATCAGAAAGTTCTCGTCAAACACGCGGCCGTTGAGGATGCCCTGTCCGGCCTTCTTCATAATGTCGCAGCCGATGACCACATATGTCACCAGATACAGCGCCAGCCGCAGCCAGCCGGTGACGGGGATAAAGTGCAGCGCTGCCAGCATGACCGCCGCGATGATGATGCGGATGAGCATCTTTTTCTGCTTTTTTGTCATGGGTCTGGGCTCCTTTCACGAAATTGCGGAAGCGATACGGCATAAGGGAGGCGTCCCGCCTGCCGTGCAGATGGGACGCCCGTCTCTGGGTGGATCAAAGCTCGATCTCGCAGTCAGGCTCCACTTTCTTACAGGCCTTCAGCACGTCCTTCATGACCTTCTTTGGATCGGCGCCCTCGGCAAATTCCACGATCATCTTCTGGGTCATAAAGTTGACCACGGCGGAGGCAACGCCCTCGGCCTTCCCGGCGGCTTCCTCCATCAGATTGGCACAGTTGGCGCAGTCGACTTCGATGGCATAGGTCTTTTTCATGGGATATGCTCCTTTCATGTACATAAAAGATTAAGTACTTGTTTAATCATCATGGCCGTAGTATAATGCGGAAAAGGGCAAAAGTCAATGGTGCCGGGGCGAAGATGCCCAAAGCGGCGAAAACCATTTCCGAACGGGCGAAAAGGAGGAAAACAAATGGCACATACCGGCCTGCCCCACGACCACGGGGAGGAACAGAACCACACGGCGGCCATGCAGGAGCTGCTCCGAGACGGGGCGCATTTTCAGAATATCGCGGATATTTTCCGCCAGCTGGGAGACCCCAACCGTATCCGCATTTTCTGGCTGCTGTGCCACTGTGAGGAGTGCGTGGTGAACATCGCGGCCATGGTGGACATGTCCAGCCCCGCCGTATCCCACCATCTGCGGGTGCTGAAGGACAGCGGCCTGCTGTCCAGCCGCCGCGAGGGGCGGGAGGTGTACTATCGCGCCTCCGACGCGGCCCAGAGCCGCCTGCTCCACGAGATGATCGAGCAGGTGATGGACGTGGCCTGCCCCCGCTGGCGGGAAGAAGCGGAGCAGGTGAAGATCATCCGCGAGATCCACGACTATCTGGCCCAGCACATGGACCGGCGCGTCACCATTGAGGAGCTGGCCCACCGGTATCTTATCAACCCCACCACGCTGAAAACCGTGTTCAAGGAGGTCTATGGCAGCTCGCTGGCGGCCCACATGAAGGAGCACCGGATGGAGCGGGCGGCGGCGCTGCTGCGGGAGACGGACCTCAGTGTGGCGGAGATCGCGGGGCAGGTGGGCTACGAGAGCCAGAGCAAATTCACCGCGGCCTTCAAGGAGCAGTTCGGGCAGCTGCCCAAGGAATACCGGCGGAATTGACGGTTCATGATGAAGAAATAAGAGACGGACGCGGCTGCGTCCGTCTCTTTTGCGTATTTGGGGAGTTTGCGCCGTGTTTCAGCGCGAAAAGGCTGCAAATTTCCGAAGTTTACCCAACAGGGCATGCGTTCCGCGCCGCGTGACATGCGGTATCTCACTCCAGCACGATCCAACTGTCCTGTTTTTCGGTGACGTAGCCCACGGCGGCAGCGGCAGGGATAGCGTCCCGCAGCTCCCGCAGACAGACCTCCGCGTCCTTCTCCGCCACGGCCATCAGCAGGCCGCCGCTGGTCTGGGGGTCGTACAGCAGATCCTGCATGGTGCGGCTGATGCCGCCGCGGACGGTGACGCCCGCTTCGGCATAGTCGCGGTTGCGGTAGGCACCGGCGGGGAGGAAGCCCATGTCCGCCAGCTCCCACGCCTCGGGGTGGTACGGCACATCGGACGTCCGGATGTGAACGGTACAGCCGCTGCCCTGTGCCATCTCGAAGCTGTGGCCCAACAGAGCGAAGCCCGTTACATCGGTACAGCTGTGGACGCGGTACTTGACCATGATATCACGGGCCGTCTTGTTCAGCGCGGCCATCTGGCGGTAGATGCGCTGCATCACCGTCTCCTCCACCAGCCCCGCCTTGGCAGCGGTGGTCAGGACGCCCACGCCCAGAGGCTTCGTCAGCAGCAGCACGTCGCCGGGCTTAGCGCCGCTGTTGGTCAGGATCCTTTTGGGGTGGACAAAGCCGGACACGGCCAGACCGTAAATGGGCTCCGCGCCGTGGATGGTGTGGCCGCCGGTGATGATGGCACCGGCCTCGTAGGCCTTGTCGTAGCCGCCCCGCAGCAGCTCCTGCACCATCTCTCCGGTCATGGACTCCGGCAGGCACAGGATGTTCAGCGCCAGCCTGGGCTCGCCGCCCATGGCGTACACGTCGCTGATGGCGTTGGCCGCGGCGATCTGCCCGTACAGGAACGGATCGTCCACGATCGGCGGGAAGAAGTCGGTGGTCTGCACCAGCGCCGTATTCTCGTCCAGATAGTAGACGCTGGCGTCGTCGGACCGGTCATAGCCTACCAGCAGACGGGGGTCGCTGTGGGTGCGGAAGCCCTCCAGCAGGTGGACCAGCGTACCGGCCCCGACTTTTGCGCCGCAGCCGGCGCAGGATGCCAGCTTTGTCAGTTTGACTTCCGTTTCCATGGTCAGCCCTCCGTCTCGTCGATGTGATATACCGCAGTGTAGCTTTTCCCGTCCCACGCCGCCACCTGCTCCACGTCCTGCGCCGACTCGCCCTCCGGGCGGAGCCAGCGTTCCTCGCAGCGGACGCAGGTGCCGCAGCTGCTGCTGAGGTCCCGGGGAACCGGCATGACGCGGCAGGAGATGCCCTGCCCGTCGCACAGGAGCTTATAGCGGGTGGCACCGAAGTGGGAGAAAAATGTGGCAAAATAGGTCATTTGGTGAAGGTCAGCGTCCACTCACCGCCGTTTTCGGCGGTGTTGACCTTATAGCCCATGTGCTGGGCGTAGCGGGTGGTGTTCTCGCGGGAGGCGTGGTTGTCCACAATGATCTGATAGCTGTCCTCGCCGGAGACCATGGCGGTGCGCAGCAGCACCACGGGCTCGGGGCAGGAAAGGCCGCGTGCGTCGATGGTTTTCATAGTAAGTCCTCCTTATGCTTTCTTCTGAAAGGTGTTCAGGCAGCCGATGAGAGCCACCGCCGCAAGGCCGATGACCACGGCGAGCTTACCGGCACCGGTGGGGCCGGCGGCGCTGGAGGCCAGGCCGAAGTTGTGAGCAAAGGCAGCGCCCACCACCAGACCCAGCACCGTCACAGCGCTGTCGGAGTTGCCCTCGCCGGACAGCACCAGCTGGCGCAGGGGGCAGCCGCCCAGCAGCACGCAGCCGAAGCCCACCAGCAGCATGCCCAGGCAGTTCCACAGGCCGTCGGTGTGCGCCACGGGTTGATCGGCGAAGCCCAGGTGGAAGAAGGCGGCGTCGGTGACACCGTTGAGGATCAGGTTGCAGACCAGCGCGCTGATGAGGATGGCACCGAAGCCCATGATGAGCTTGGGCTCGCGGAACAGCACCACGTCACGGATGCCGCCCACCATGCACAGACGGGTGCGCTGGGCCAGAGCGCCCACAATGAGACCGGCGGCAAGGCTGATGAGGATAGGGGCGTGCTTGGCGCCGGGGCCGCCGCCGGCTTCGGTGAAGAAAATGAAGGCGGGAGCCGCCACCAGCAGGATGAACACGATCACCTGAATGGCGGGGAACAGGAAGCCGTCCAGCCTGGTCTGGGTGTAGGTGCGCTTCAGGGAGTAGCCGCGCTTCAGGAAGAACACGCCGGCCAGGATGCCCAGAGTGAAGCCCAGCAGACCCAGCAGGGCGTTGAGGTCGCCGCCGGCCAGACGCAGGATCATACGGAAGGGGCAGCCCAGGAACATCAGGCAGCCGATCATCACAAAGAAGCCCAGCACAAAGCGGGTGACGGGAGCGCTGCCGCCCTTGGCGGAGAACTCCTTGCGGCACAGGGCCACGATAAAGCTGCCCAGCACCAGACCCACGATCTCGGGGCGGATGTACTGCACGGCGGCGGCACGGTGCAGGCCCAGACCGCCGGCGGTATCACGCAGGAAGCAGGCTATGCAGAAGCCCATGTTGGAGGGGTTGCCGAAGTAGACCAGCAGTGACGCGATGACGCCGATCATCAGTCCGGCGATGACGATCTGCCATCTTTCGCGGTTGACATTCATGTGTTTTTCTCCTTTTTCTGTTTTCGTTATGGGCAATATAATGTGTCCTAATGTTACCACCTGACATGGGGGGAAGTCTAATAGCGATTATTGATAATTCCACTAAAATTATTTGATTTCTAAATAAATTGATGGTAGGATAAAAGGAAAAAAAGGGGGGGATACCCATGGAGCGCATCTATCTGGACAACGCCAGCACCAGCTTTCCCAAGGCGGAGGGCGTAGCGGAGGCCATGTGCGGCTATGTGCAGAACTGCGGCTGCAACGTCAGCCGCGGCGGCTACGACGAGGCGTATCAGGCGGAGGAGCAGGTGCTGGACACGCGGCAGCGGCTGACCCGCCTGTTTCACGGCCCCGACTGCCGCAACGTGGTGTTCACCAAGAACATCACCGAGAGCCTGAACGTGCTGCTGAAGGGGCTGCTGCGCAGCGGCGATCACGTGCTGGTGTCCGCCATGGAGCACAACGCCGTGATGCGGCCTGTGGTCCAGCTGGCGGGCAGGGGCGTGACCTTCGACCGCATCCCCTGCGGCGCGGACGGCAGCCTGCGCATGGAGGAGGCGGAGAAGCTGCTGCGGCCGGAGACGAAGGCTGTGGTGATGCTCCACGGCAGCAATGTGTGCGGTACGCTGATGCCGGCGGAGGAGATGGGGGCGTTCTGCCGCCGCCACGGCCTGGTATTCATTTTGGACACGGCACAGACGGCGGGGACGTTTCCCATCGACATGGAGGCCATGCACATCGACGCGCTGGCCTTTACGGGACACAAGGGCCTGCTGGGCCCGCAGGGTATCGGTGGATTCCTGCTGCGGCCGGAGCTGACGGGGCGGATCGAGCCGCTGCTGTCCGGCGGCACCGGCAGCGTCAGCCATCTGGAGGAGGTGCCCGCATTCATGCCGGACCGCTTCGAGGCGGGGACGCTGAACCTGCCGGGGATCATGGGACTGCACGCGGCGCTGGTGTGGCTGGAGCAGCAGGGCATGGACAACATCCGCCGTCATGAGCTGGCGCTGACGGGCCGGTTTCTGGAGGGGCTGCGGGACATTCCGAAGCTGCGGGCCGTGGGGCGGGATGGCGTGGAGGGACGCGCCGCCGTGGTGTCCGTGGCCTGCGAGGGCATGGACCCCGCCTTTCTGGCGGATGCGCTGGGACGGGAGTACGGCGTGCTGACCCGCGTGGGGCTGCACTGCGCGCCCAACGCCCACAAGGTACTGGGCACCTATCCCGCCGGTACGGTGCGGTTCTCCTTCGGGCCGCAGAACACGGAGGCGCATGTGGACGCGGCGCTGAAGGCGCTGCGGGAGCTGAGCGGGAGGGACGCATGGAGCTGAAGCAATTGCAGTCCTTCTGCGCGGTGGTGCAGTACCGCAGCTTTACCAAGGCGGCGGAGAAGCTGTACCTCTCCCAGCCCACGGTGAGCACCCACATCCGGCAGCTGGAGGAGGAGTTCGGCTCGCGGCTCATCGTGCGCACCACTAAGTCCATCGAGGTGACGCCCCGGGGGCAGGAGCTGTACGCCTGCGCCTGCGGCATCGTACACCTGCGGGACGACCTGCTGCGCAGCTGGAGCGACGAGGACGAGAAGGTTATCCGCATCGGCGCGTCCACCATCCCGTCGGCCTACATCCTGCCCCAGATCCTGCCGGCGTTCCGGCGGGAGCATCCGGCCCCGCAGTTCCATGTGTTCCAGAGCGACAGCGAGGGCATCGCCGAGGGATTGCTGACCGGCAGCTTCGATGTGGGGCTCATTGGCGCGCGCATCCACGAGGAGGCGCTGGAGCTGATGCCGTTCTACGAGGACCGGATGGTGCTCATCACGCCGGTGAACGAACACTTCCGGCAGTTGGCGGCGCAGGGTGTCACCGTGGAGGACATCTGCCGCGAGCCGATGCTCCTGCGGGAGAAGGGCAGCGGCAGCAAGAAGTGTATCAACGCCTACTTCCAGCAGATGGGGGTGGAGGAGAGCCGGCTGACCATTACGGCGCGGCTCAACGATCAGGAGTCCATCAAGAATCTGGTGGCCGGCGGGCTGGGGGTGTCCATCATCTCGGAGAAGGCGGCGGAGGATGCCCGTGACGCGGGACGGCTGCTGACGTTCGTCCTGCCGGGCGATGGGGCACAGAGACGGCTGTACGCCGCCTGTCGCCGCGGGGCGCCGGTGAACCGGCAGACGCGGCAGTTTCTGGACTTCGTCATCGGGTTCTACCAATAAAAAAGGCCGCTGCACGATGCGGCGGTTTTTCTTGCATGACGGAGCGGTATATCTTATAATGTAGGAAAATGCGGCAGGAGGGTATGACCATGTACGAACTGATACAGGTGTCCGGCGGCAGCTATTACGTGCAGAGTCCCGCCAAGGCGGGGTTGGTGCGGCTGAACGATACGGACGTGTGCCTCATTGACAGCGGCAGCGACAAGGACGCGGGCCGCAAGATCCGGCAGATCCTGGACAAGAACGGCTGGCATCTGACGGCCATCTGCAACACCCACTCTCACGCCGATCACATCGGCGGGAACCGGTACCTCCAGAGCCAGACGGGCTGCCGCGTGTACGCGCCCGGGGCGGAGTGCGCCGTGACACGTCATCCGGTGCTTGAGCCGTCCATGCTGTACGGCGGATGTCCGCCCAGGGAGCTGCGGAACAAGTTCCTGATGGCGCAGGACAGCGATGCGGCCTATCTGACGGCGGAGGTGCTGCCGCAGGGGATGGAGCTGCTGCCGCTGGCGGGCCACTGCATGGAGATGGTGGGCTTCCGCACCGCGGACGACGTGGTGTATCTGGCGGACTGCGTGTCCAGCCGCGAGACGCTGGAGAAGTACCGTATCGGCTACATCTACGACGTGACCGCGTATCTGGAGACGCTGGAGCGGGTGGCGGCCATGACGGCCCGTGCCTTTGTGCCAGCCCACGCCGAGGTGACGGAGGACATCGCGCCGCTGGCGCGGTACAATATGGACGCGGTGCTGGAGGTGGGAGAGCGCATCACGGCGCTGTGCGCCCAGCCGGTGACATTCGAGGAGCTGCTGAAGGGGCTGTTCGACCATTACGGCATGGCCATGAGCTTCCAGCAGTACGCGCTGATAGGCAGCACGGTGCGGTCCTATCTCACATGGCTGCAGGAAACGGGCCGCGTGGCAGCGGAGTTTGCGGACAACCGCATGCTGTGGCGGAGGGTATGAGCGTCAGGTGGCGCGGCCGTGGAGAACGATCCTTTCGCCCTCTACCTCCACAAGGCGCAGGTCGCCGCCCAGGGCGTCCCGCAGGATGCCGGACGTTACGCCATCCCGGGGGACGGCGCAGGTGATGACACCGCCCTTCAGAAAGAAAAAACGGTCCCCCAGAGACAGGGCCTGATTCAGGTCGTGGAGCGAGCTCAGGACGGCGATGTGCCGCTCCTGAGCCGCTTTTTTGGCAAGGCGCATCAGCAGCTGCTCATTGGCAATGTCCAGATTGCCGGTGGGCTCGTCCAGCACCAGCAGCTGCGGCTCCTGCACCAGCGCCCGGGCGATGGCTACTTTCTGCCGCTCGCCGCCGGAGAGCTCCGTCACGTTCCGGCCGGAGAGGGCGGAGAGACCCAACTCCTCCAGTACCTGCGATGCCGCCGCATGGTCCGCGGCGCCGGCCTGAAGGCCGAAGCGGGAGAGCCGGCCCAGCAGCACGGAGTCGAACACCGTCAGCGCACCGAAGCAGATGTCCTGAGGCACGCAGGCGATGTACCGCGCCCGACGGCGGGGAGAGAGGGAGGTCATCTCCAGCCCGTCCAGACGGATGGAGCCGGAGTCGGGGGTGCAGAGACCCAGAATGTTCCTGAAAAGCGTGGTCTTGCCGGAGCCGTTGCGGCCCAGCAGAATACCGATCTCGCCGCGCGCCAGCGTCAGGTTCACGCCGTTGAGCACCGGTGCGCCGCGCCGCCCGTAGCGGTAGCTGAGTCCCTGAATGGTCAGCATGATGACGCCTCCTTTCGGGAAAAGAGAAGGATCAGGAAGAACGGGGCGCCCAGCAGGGAGGTGATGGCCCCCACCGGGAGGGCCGAGCCGCTGCCAAGACTGCGGGACAGGGTGTCCGACAACAACAGAAGCAGGCTGCCGCTGAGGGCGGAGGCGGGGATAGACCAGCGGTGATCCTGCCCCAGCAGGCGCTTGACGCTGTGAGGACAGATGATGCCCACAAAGCCGATGACACCCAGAAACGACACGCACACCGCCGTCATCAAGGAGGCGGTCAGCAGTGAGACGAACCGCAGCAGAGGTACATTGACGCCCATGCTGCAAGCGGCATCTCCGCCGCTGAGCAGGGCGTTATAGCGCCAGGACAGCAGCGCGGACAGCACCGTGCCCGCCGTCACCACCACCAGCATGATCCAGTCCGTGTGGTAGGTGGCGCGGCCCAGGTCGCCGAAGCTCCAGATCACTGCGGCGGAGAGCCCCACATCCGTGGCGTAGAATTGCAGGACGGTGGTGGCCGCCGTCCACACAGAGCCAAGGGCGATGCCGGCCAGCACCACCACGTTGGGGGAGAAGGCCCGCAGGCGGCACAGCCCTAAGATCAGCAGGATGGAGGCGGCGGCGAACAGAAACGCCAGCAGCGACGCGGCGAAGGGGTTGACGCCCACATCGAAGTTGGCGGGGTTATGGCCGGTGTTGAGAAAGCCGCCGGCAAAGGCGATGATGGACAGGTTGGCCCCGAACACCGCCGCGTGGGACACACCCAGCGTGGAGGGGGAGGCCATGGCGTTGCCAAGCGAGGTCTGCATGAGGAGGCCCGACACAGACAGGCCCGCGCCGGCGATGAGCGCCGCCAGCAATCGTGGGATGCGGATGCCCCAGATGATCCGCGCCGCCGTGCCGCCGGTGCGGCCCAGCAGGGCATCGAGGCACGCCGATACCGTCATGCCGGAGGAACCGACCATGAGGCAGCCGAAGGCGGCCAGCACCACGGCGCAGGCCAAAAGGATAAGCACCGCGGTTTTCTTGTGTGTTTGGGAAGTTCTGCCGTCCATGGGGGCCTCCTGCGGAAAGTCATAATAGTGTATTATAGCGCAAAGGCGAATTTCGCACAAGCGGGCAGAGGAATGTTTTGCAGGTATCGTACATTCTGCCCATTGACATTCGGCAATTTCGGAGATATGATACCCGTCTTGGAGGAAAACACCGCGAGGAGGCTATTTTATGGCAGAAAAAAAGACACATATGCAGCTATTCCAGCCGGTGGACCTGACGCAGGGAACGTGCTGGAAAACCATTCTGGTGTTCTCGCTGCCGGTGATACTGTCCTATCTGCTCCAGCAGATCTACACCATCAGCGACGCGGCCATCGTGGGACAGACCCTGACGGCTCAGGAGGTGGCGGGTGTCAACGACACCAGCTCACTGGTGTTCATCTTTTTGCAGTTTGCCTTCGGCGTCAGCGCGGGCTTCTGCGTGGTGACATCCTGCCACGTGGGGGCGCAGGACGACCGGGGCGTCCGCCGCAGTCTGACCACCCAGATCGTGCTGTCGGCGGTACTGACGGTGGTGCTGACGGCGCTGGCTCTGGCGCTGCTGAACCCCATGCTGGCGTGGATCAACGTGACGCCGGCGGACCCCGAGGTCTATCACGCCGCCTACACCTACTGCTTCATCATCTTCGTGGGCATCGGCGCTCAGATGTTCTACAACTTTATCTGCTCGTTCCTGCGGAGCATGGGCGACTCTGTGACGCCGCTGATATTCCTGCTGTTCTCCACGGTGCTGAACGTGGGGCTGGACCTGCTGTTTATCCTGAAGTTCCACTGGGGCGTGGCAGGGGCCGCCGCGGCCACCGTGTCCGCCCAGCTCATCAGCACTGTGGGCTGCTTCTGCTACGCCTTTGCCCACTATCCCAACATCCGGCTGAAGAAGGAAGACTGGCACATCACCATGCACGATGTGCGCCGCCACGTGAGCCGCGGCATCCCGCTGGGACTCCAGTTTTCCGTGCTGGCGGTGGGCATTATCGTCATGCAGGGCGGCGTGGTGCAGTTCGATATGCTGGATGGCCGCATGGTGTCCAACGCCGCCCAGAACGGCTTTGGCGCGGCCAACAAGCTCAACAGTCTGGTGATGACGCCCATGAACGCGCTGGGCACGGCCATGACCAGCTTCACAGCCCAGAATCTGGGCGCGGGGCGGTATGACCGTATCAAAAAGGGTACCCTGCAGGCCATGGTACTGATGGGCGTCATAATGGCTCTGGCCGTGAGCATCGGCATGCTGCTGACCATCGATCAGCTGTACCTCCACGTGTTCCTCAGCGCCGACAAGGTGACGGAGGAGACCATCCGCTTCGGCAACTCCTTCCTGTATGTGGATTTTGCCCTGTATCCGTTTCTGGGCGGCATCTTCCTGTTCCGCAACTGCGCCCAGGGCATCGGACAGTCGCCCTTCGTGCTGGGCGCGGGCGCGGCGGAGCTGTTGGCCCGCATCGCGGTGTGCTCCCTGCTGCCCGCCGCCGTGGCCGGAGGCGCTGTCAGTACCCAGGCTCCCGCGCTGGCGTTCTACGCGCTGTGCGCTGCGGACCCCATGGCGTGGATCGCCGCCGACGCGGTGCTGTGTGTGCCGCTGATCCGGAACATCCTGCGCATGAACTACGGGTATCTCCACAGCTCCCGTATGTAAAGCAAAAAAAGAGACGGCTCTGCCGTCTCTTTTTTTGCGCTCACCCGCGGTGGAGGATGGCGTCCAGATCCTGCTCCGGCGCGGTGATGGGCTGGAGACCGTAGGTGTCTACCAGAATGTTTACCACCGATTCCGACAGGAACGCCGGCAGAGTGGGGCCAAGGTACATGTTCTTCACTCCCAGCGCCAGCAGGCTCAGCAGGATGCACACCGCCTTCTGCTCGTACCACGACAGTACCAGCGTCAAAGGCAGGTCGTTGACGGTGCAGCCGAAGGCGTCCGCCAGTGCCAGCGCCACCGTCACAGCGCTGTATGCGTCGTTGCACTGGCCCATGTCCAGGATGCGGGGCAGGCCGCCGATCTCGCCCAGATCCAGATCGTTGAAGCGGTACTTGCCGCAGGCCAGCGTCAGCACCAGCGAGTCCATGGGCGTCTGTTTCACGAACTCGGTGTAGTAGTTGCGGCCGGGGTGGGCGCCATCGCAGCCGCCCACCAGAAAGATGTGCTTCACCGCGCCGCTTTTCACGGCGTCGATGATGGCCTCCGCGTGAGACAGTACCGCCGCGTGGCCGAAGCCGGTGGTCAGCATGTGGCCGCCATTGATGCCGCTCATGCTGTGATCGTGGTCGTAGCCGCCCAGCTCCAGCGCCTGCCGGATGAGAGGAGAGAAGTCCTTGCGGCCGTGTTCATCGGCGGCGATGTGGGTCAGGCCGTTGTAACCCACCACGGAGGTGGTGTAGACGCGGTCGGCGTAGCTGGGGCGCGGCGGCATCAGGCAGTTGGTGGTGAACAGCACGGGGGCGGGGATGGCATCGAACTCCGTCTGCTGGCTCTGCCACGCTGTGCCGAAGTTGCCCGCCAGGTGGGGGTAGGCTTTCAGCTTGGGATAACCGTGGGCGGGCAGCATCTCACAATGGGTGTAAACGTTGATGCCTTTACCCCTTGTTTGCTCCAGAAGCTGGTGCAGATCCTCCAGATCGTGGCCGGAGACTACGATGGACGGGCCTTTTTTGATGTCCGTGTTTACCCGCGTGGGTACGGGATCGCCGAAGGCGCCGGTGTTGGCGCGGTCCAGCAGAGCCATGCACCGGAAGTTCACCTGGCCGAACTCCATGATGAGGGCCAGCCACTGCTCCACGGTGTGCGGCCCGTTGACGGCGCACAGGCCCTTGTAGAACCAGTCCGTCACCGCCGCGTCCCCGCAGCCCAGGTTCAGGGCGTGATGGGCGTAGGCGGCCATGCCCTTCATGCCGAACAGCAAGGTGGAGCGCAGAGAGACGATGTCCGTCTCGCCCTTCCACAGGTCGACCACCGGCGTCTCGCCGCCGCCCAGACGGTCGCGCTCCGCCGTGACGCGGTCGGCGAAGCGGCGGATGGCGTCGTCATCGAAGTTGACGTTGGTCAGCGTGGTGAACAGACCGTCTATCAGCAGGCGGGACGCCTCCGGCGTGTGCTCCCCGCAGCGCTCCGCCGCCTCCGCAAGGCGGATGAGCTGGGTGATGAGCTGATCCTGCAGATGGGCGGTGGCGGGCTGCTTGCCGCACACGCCGGTGCGGACGCAGCCCTTGTTGCCGGCAGTTTGCTGGCACTGGAAACAAAACATGTCTGACATAGCGATACCTCCCGATCATTTTGAGTAGTATTTGCAGGGCGTGGCGTCGTCATGCAAAATCATTTTTCGGTTTTTCGATTTTATTCTTGACAGATGCGGGGCAATTGTGGTATTATAACCGAGCTGACGATTTGAGCGGAGGGCGTATGCGGGTGTAGCACAATGGCCAGGGCACCAGCCTTCCAAGCTGGGGATGCGGGTTCGATTCCCGTCACCCGCTCCAACTTGACAGTATGCGCCAGTAGCTCAGTTGGATAGAGCAACTGCCTTCTAAGCAGTAGGCCAGGGGTTCGAGTCCCTTCTGGCGTGCCATTTTTCCCTGCGGGGCGTCAGCGCGATCCCAGACGGATGTATATGTGGTGGGTGTAGCTCAGTTGGTTAGAGCACCGGATTGTGGTTCCGGGTGTCGAGGGTTCGAGTCCCTTTACCCACCCCACAAGAAGATGAGGGATTGGGAGAAGATCCCGATCCCTCGTCTGCTTTTCCACACAGGGGTGTAGCCAAGTGGTAAGGCAAGGGACTTTGACTCCCTCATCCGCTGGTTCGAGTCCAGCCATCCCTGCCACCGATGACAAGGATGGCCCGCCATCCTTTTTATATGCTTCGTTAGCTCAGTCGGCAGAGCACCTGCCTTTTAAGCAGGGTGTCCGGGGTTCGAATCCCCGACGAGGCACCAAAAGAGAGCCACCCTTTGGGTGGCTCTCTTTTGGTGCCTGCCGGTTTTTGCAAAGCAAAAATCAGAGCTGCCAACGGCGGCTCCTGATTGAACGCGCAGGGGAAAACCGGCAAAGATGTCCCTTACACACATTCCTTTTCTGGAGGTATGCGGTGCGCGCGGACGACAAACCTGTGGGCAGCCACAAAATCCCGTCTCAAATGCGCGTCTCTTTTTGCGCAGTCGGGATAAAAAATGCTCTCCTGCGCATCCTACCGGAGAAAGGGAGGCGCGGAGCATGACAGACGAGACAAGCAGAGCAAAGGCGTCGCCAGAGGGAGGCCAGGAGCAGGAGCCGTCCCCGCAGGCCACGCAGCAGATCGTGGATATGGGTTCCGCCGTGGTAAAGAACCGCCATGGCACGGTACACTGCCTCACCATCGTGGGGCAGGTGGAGGGCCACATGGTGCTGCCCAACAATACGAAAAGCACCAAATATGAGCACGTGCTGCCGCTGCTGGCGTCACTGGAGGAGTCGGACGAGGTGGACGGACTGGTGCTGCTTCTGAACACGGTGGGCGGCGACATCGAGGCAGGTCTTGCCATCGCGGAGCTGGTAGCGGGGATGCGCCTGCCCACGGTGACGCTGGTATTGGGCGGCGGTCACTCCATCGGCGTGCCGCTGGCGGTGTGCGGAAAGGAGACATTTATTGCCCACACCGCATCCATGACCATCCACCCCGTGCGCATGTCCGGTACGGTCATCGCCGCGCCGGAGACATACCGCTACTTCGAGCGGATACGGGAGCGCATCGTGAAGTTTGTGGCGGCCCACAGCCACATCAGCGAGGACCGTTTCCGCCAGCTGATGCTGGCTTCCGGAGATATGGCCAACGATGTGGGCACCGTGCTGTACGGCGAGGAGGCGGTGACGCTGGGCATCATCGACCACGTGGGCGGGTTGTCCGATGCGCTGGACAGTCTGTACCGCCAGATGGACCGGCGGCGGGAGGAATAGGGCGTGGAGGGGGCGGCGGGCCGTCCCCTCCACGTTTCGCATTTTTTTCGGCGGCGTTCACGGTTTTTTCTTGAAAATAGAGGGCTTCCGTTGTATACTAATTTAGTTATAGTATGCAATTGCGAAAGGGGTGAGCCCTATCTATCTAAAAGCGCTGGAAATTCAGGGGTTCAAGTCGTTTCCCGATAAGACGGTGCTGGACTTCGGCGAGGACATCACCGCCATCGTGGGGCCCAACGGCTCCGGCAAATCCAACATCTCCGACGCCATCCGCTGGGTCATGGGCGAGCAGAACAGCCGCCAGCTCCGCGGCGCCAAGATGGAGGATGTGATCTTCGGAGGTACGGAGACGCGGAACCAGATGGGCTTCGCACAGGTGACGCTGGTCATCGACAATACGGAGCACATTTTTCCTGCCCGCGACGAGGCGGAGGTAGCGGTCACCCGCCGCTACTACCGCAGCGGCGAGTCGGAGTATTACATCAATAAGCAGTCCGTGCGGCTCAAGGACGTGAACGAGCTGTTCATGGACACCGGCATGGGCCGCGAGGGCTATTCCATCATCGGACAGGGCAAGATCGACGAGATCCTGTCCGTAAAAAGCGGCGAGCGCCGCGAGATCTTCGAGGAGGCGGCGGGCATCAGCAAGTACCGCCACCGTAAGGAGGAGTCGGAACGCAAACTGGAGCGCACCCAGGAGAATCTGGTGCGCATCAACGATAAGATCGCCGAGCTGGAATTACAAGTGGAGCCTCTGCGCAAGCAGGCGGAGACGGCCAAGAAGTATCTGGTGCTGCGGGACGAGCTGCGCGTGCTGGAGATCTCCGTGTGGCTGGAGCAGCTGCAAAATATCCGCGCCGCTAAGGTGAAGCTGGAGGCAGACACGGAGCTGGCCGCCGAGGAGTGCCGCAAGGCCCAGATCGCGCTGGACGCCTCCTACGAGGAGGGTGAGCGCTGCGGCCAGCAGGTACGGCAGAACGATATGGACGCCGAGGCCCTGCGCGCCAAGGTCAGCGGGCTGGAGACCGCCGCCGGTGAGGAGGAGTCCGCCATGGCGGTGCTGCGCACCGGTGTGGCCCACAACGAGGAGTCCCTGCGCCGGCTGGAGCAGGAGCTGGCCGACAGCGACAGCCGCCGCAGCGGCATACAGAGCCAGGTCGACGGCAAGCTGGCCCGCGTGGCGGAGATCGACCGGCAGATGGCCCGGATGCAGGAGCAGCTTGACGAGCTGCTGCGTCAGGCTCAGGAGCTGGCCGACAGCGCCAAGGACGCGGCGGAGGACGTGGAGACCCTGCGGGCGCAAGAGGCCATGGCCGTGGCCGCCGCCGCCGACGGGCGGGCGAAGCTGTCCGCCATTACCGCCGGCGCCGCCGAGATCGCCCAGCGCCGCCAGACGGTAGGACAGGAGCTGGCCGAGGCACGGGAAAAGCTAGAAAACAGCGAAAAAGAGAGCAAAGAGAACCGCCGCGCCCTGCGGGATGCGCAGGAGGAGGCCCAGGCGGCGGAGAATGTCATCCAGGGCCACAGCCTGCGGATGGACAGCCGCCGCAAAAAAGCGGAGGACGCTGCCGCGGCCAAGCTGAAGCTGACCATGGATGCCGCCGCGCTGGACGACCGCATCCGCCTTCTGACGGAGATGGAGAAGGAGTACGAGGGCTTCTCCAAGGCGGTCAAGACCGTGATGCAGGCGGCGGAGAAGAACGCCCTGCGGGGCGTACACGGCCCTGTGGCTGGCCTGATGACCACGAAGCAGGAGTACGCGCTGGCGCTGGAGATCGCACTGGGCGCGGGAATGCAGAACATCGTGGTGGATCGGGAGGAGGACGCCAAGGCCGCCATCGGCTTTCTGAAGCAGCGGGACGGCGGCCGCGCCACATTCCTGCCCCTTACCGCCATCCGCGGTGAAGAGCTGCGGGACAACGTGGCCGGAGAATACGGCTTTGTGGGCGTCGCCAGCCGTCTGGTGACGTATGATCCCCAATATGACAACATCTTCCGGAACCTGCTGGGCCGCACCGTGGTGGTGGAGGATCTGGACAGCGGCATCGCCATGGCGCGGAAATTTCGCAACGGCTTCCGCATCGTGACACTGGACGGTCAGGTCATCAACCGCGGCGGCTCCATGACCGGCGGCTCCGTCAGCCGCAGCGCGGGCGTGCTGTCCCGCGCCAACGAGCTGGAGCGTCTGACAGCCAGACAGGACGGCATGCGCGCCCAGCTCTGCACCGCCGCCCAGCAGGCGGAGGACCTGCAGCGCGATCTGCAGAAGGCGGAATACGAGTTACAGGTGGCGCGTGACCAGCAGCACAAGGCGGAAAGCGAGGTACTGACCCTCCAGACCCGCCAGGATCACTACGACATTTTATTGGACAGCCTGCGCCTGAGCTGCGAGAGCATGGAGCAGGAGCTGGCGGGCTTCGACCGCCGCGACAGCGAGGATGAAGCCCGTATCAGGGAAGTGCAGGCGGCCATTGAACAGGCGGAGTCCAACGCCGAGACCCTGCGCCGTCAGGTACAGGAGAAGCTGGCTGGGCAGACGGACCTGAACGACGCCGGCGACCGGTTGGCCGAGACGGTCAGCGAGAAGAAGGCGGCGCAGGCGGCGCTGCTGGCGGAGAAGGAGACGGCCCTGCGGGGCGCGGAGGAGCTGCGCCGCGTGCAGGAGGACATGGCCGCCGACCGCGCCGGACGAGACCAGCTGGCGGAGCGGTTCCGCGCCGACAATGAGAAGGCGGCAGCGGAGATCGCCCAGCGCCAGACCCGTCTGGACGAATTGCAGCAGCAGATGTCTGCCCTGCGGCAGCAGCTGGAGCAGCTGGCCCGGGACAAGCTGGCGCTGGAGGCCCGCCGCGAGCAGTTCAGCCGCGAGGGCCGTCAGCTCAACGAGGCGCTGCTGGACGCTACTCAGGCGGAGAGCCGCCTCCAGCGGAAGCTGGAGAGCAGCGCCATGGAGGAAAAGCAGCTGCTGGACAAGCTGTGGGAGAACTACGAGCTGAGCCACAGCGCCGCGCTGGAGCAGCGGGTGGAGCTGGAGAGCGTCAGCAAGGCCACCCGCCGCATCGCGGAGCTGAACCGCGAGATCAAAGCATTGGGTCCTCCGAACATCGGGGCCATCGAGGAATTCGAGCGGGTCAACGGACGCTATACCTACCTCTCGGAGCAGCGCAGCGACGTGGAGAAAGCCAAGGAGGAGCTCAACGGCGTCATCGAGCAGCTGACCCGCCAGATGACGGAGATCTTCGGCCAGCAGTTCAAGCTGCTGAACGAGAGCTTTCAGGAGACGTTTCTGGAGCTGTTTGGCGGCGGCAAGGCCCAGCTGGAGCTGGAGGACGAGAACGACATCCTCAGCTGCGGCATCGAGATCAAGGTGCAGCCTCCGGGTAAGCAGCTCAAGACCATCACGCTGCTGTCCGGCGGCGAGAAAGCCTTCGTGGCTATCGCCCTGTACTTTGCCATTCTGAAGGTACATCCCACGCCGTTCTGCGTCATGGACGAGATCGAGGCGGCGCTGGACGAAGCCAATGTGGTGCGGTACGCCCGCTATATGCGGCGCATCGCCGGTAAGACCCAGTTCATCGTCATTACCCACCGGCGCGGCACCATGGAGGAGGCCGATGTGCTGTACGGCGTGACCATGCAGGAAAAGGGCGTCAGCCGCATCCTCACCATCAATCTCAACGACATGGCCAAGGAGCTGAAGATCAAATAAGGAGGTCCATATGGGATTTTTCAAGAAATTCAAGGAAGCATGGCTGGCGTCCATGACCTTTGACAGGCTGGACGACGACTTTTATGAGGAACTGGAGGAAGCGCTGATTTTGGCGGACATCGGCGCGGCCACCGCCGCCGATACGGTGGCGCAGCTGCGCAAGCGGGTGAGCCAGAAGCTGCTGGGCCGCGCCGACGAGGTGAAGGACGCTCTCCGCGATATTTTGGCGGAGAAGCTGGACGTGGGCGACCCGTCCATGGACCTGAGCACCCAGCCGAGCGTGGTGCTGATCATCGGCGTCAACGGCGTGGGCAAGACTACGTCCATCGGCAAGCTGGCCGCCCGCTACAAGAGTGAGGGCAAGAAGGTGCTGCTGTGCGCCGGTGATACGTTCCGCGCCGCCGCTGCCGACCAGCTGGAGATCTGGGCAGACCGCGCCGGTGTGGACATTGTCCGCCAGCATGAGGGCGCCGACCCGGGCGCCGTGCTGTTCGACGCGCTGCAGGCCGCCAAGGCCCGTAACGTGGACGTGGTGCTGTGCGACACGGCGGGACGGCTCCACAACAAGCAGAACCTGATGAACGAGCTGGCCAAGCTGCGGAAGATCATCGACCGAGAGGTGCCGGACGCCGCCAAGGAGACGCTGCTGGTGCTGGACGCCACCACCGGCCAGAACGGCCTTATCCAGGCCCGTCAGTTCAAGGAGACGGCGGGGCTTACCGGCATCATCCTGACGAAGCTGGACGGTACCGCCAAGGGAGGCATCGTGGTGGCCATTGCCCAGGAGCTGCAGGTGCCGGTGAAGTTCGTGGGCGTTGGCGAGGGCATTGGAGACCTGCGGCCCTTCGACGCCAGGGAATTCACCCGAGAGCTGCTGTAAGGAGGGCGCGATAATGGAACGAGCAGACGGCCGGAAATACAACGAACTGCGGCCCGTGGAGATGACGGCGGGCTTTACGAAATTCGCGGAGGGCAGCGTGCTCATCCGCTGCGGCGATACGGTGGTGCTGTGCAATGCCTCGGTGGAGGACCGCGTGCCGCCCCATGTGCGTCCGGGCCACGGCTGGGTCACGGCGGAGTACTCCATGCTGCCCCGGGCCAACCGGGAGCGGAGCCGCCGCGACGTGGACAAGCTGAAGCTGTCCGGCCGCAGCGCCGAGATCCAGCGGCTCATCGGCCGCAGCCTGCGGGCGGCGGTGGACATGGCCCTGCTGGGTGAGCGCACCATCACCATCGACTGCGACGTGCTGCAGGGCGACGGCGGTACCCGTACCGCCAGTGTCACCGGCGGCTTTGCGGCGCTGGCGCTGGCCTGCCGCCGTCTGGTGGAGGACGGCGACATAGGCCATATGCCCATCAGGCACTATGTGGCCGGCGTGTCCGCCGGCATCGTGGCGGAGACGCCTATGCTGGACCTCCAGTATTCCGAGGACAGCCGGGCGCAGGTGGACCTGAACTGTATCATGAACGAGCTGGGCGAGATCATCGAGATCCAGGGTACCGGCGAGGGCCGCGCCTTCTCCTTACAGGAGCAGCAGGCACTGGTGGAGCTGTGCGCCAGGGGAAATCGGGAGCTCATCCGGAAACAGAAAGAACTGCTGGGGGATATACTGCGATGAAATTTGTACTTGCCTCCCATAACAAGGGAAAGCTGGCCGAGATGCAGGCCGTTCTGGCGGATCTGGGCATCGAAGTGGTGATGCCCGCGGATCTGGGCATCTACGTGGACGTGGAGGAGACGGGGGAGACGTTCGCCGAGAACGCAGCCTTGAAGGCCAACGCTATCATGGAGGCCAGCGGCCTGCCGGCCATCGCCGATGACTCCGGCCTGTGCGTCAACTGGCTGGGCGGCGCACCCGGCGTCTACTCCGCCCGCTACGGCGGGCTGGACGACGACGCGGCCCGCTACCGCCTGCTGCTGCAGAACCTGCGGGGCGCCACGGACCGCAGCGCCTATTTCCACACCGCTATCGTCTGCGCCTTCCCCAATGGAGATATGCTGACGGCGGAGGGCGACTGCCACGGAGCCATTGCCTTTGCGCCTATGGGCGACGGCGGATTCGGCTACGATCCGGTGTTCCTGGTGCCGTCTCTGCGCAGGACCTTCGCCCAGCTGACGGCGGAGGAGAAGAACGCCATCTCCCACCGCGGCAACGCTCTGCGGAAGTTTGCGGCAGAATTGAAGGAATATCTGGCAAATAACGAACATTTGGAGAAGTAAACTATGGAACTGACAAGCAAACAGCGGGCCCAGCTGCGGGGCCTGGCCAACGACATCGACACCATCGTGCAGGTGGGAAAGGACGGCATCGGCGACAACCTGGTCAAGCAGGTCAGCGATGCGCTGGAGGCCCGCGAGCTCATCAAGGGCCGCGTGCTGGAGAACTCCATGCTCACCGCCCGCGAGGCGGCGGAGCAGCTGGCTGTGGCCGCCCGCTGCGAGGTGGTGCAGGTCATCGGCAGCAAGTTCGTGCTCTACCGCATGCAGCACGACAAGAGCCGGCGGAAGATCGAACTGGTGAAGGCCAAGAGGCCGCAGGCGTGAGAAATGGTACTTTTAAATTAAAAATACCTGTGAAAGCGGGTGAGAGAGTTGAAAATCGGCATCTACGGCGGGACATTTGACCCGCCCCATATCGGGCATATCGCGGCGGCAAAAGCCGCCATGGAGACGCTGGCACTGGACAGGCTGCTGCTGGTCCCCACGTTTATCCCACCCCACAAGGCCCTGCCGGCAGGGGCGGCGTCGCCCGCCCAGCGGCGGGATATGGCGGTGCTTGCCACGGCGGAGCTGGGAAAAAAAGCCGAGGTGCTGGACGTGGAGCTGCGGCGCGAAGGACCCAGCTATTCGTGGGAAACACTGTGCATGATGAAGAAGCAGTTTCCGGAGGACGAATTGTGGCTTCTGATGGGGTCGGATATGTTCCTGACCTTACAGGACTGGCGGGAGCCGCAGCGGGTGATGTCCATGGCGCACATCGGCGCATTCAGCCGCCGAAAAGATGGTGAGGAAGCGGTTTTTGCCCGACAGAAGGCATTTTTGGAGCGGGAATTCGGCGCGGACGTGACCATCATCCCCAATCCGCAGGGAGTGGAGCTGTCCTCCACGGAGGTGCGTCAGGCGCTGGCTCAGGGCGGCGGCGCGGACCTGCTGCCCCCCGCCGTATACGGCTATGTGCTGCAGGAGAGGCTGTACAGCACGAAGAAAACGCTGACGGGGCTGACGCCGGATGAGCTGAGACCCATCGCACTGAGCTATCTGAAGCCCAAGCGGATGCCCCACGTGCTGGGGACGGAGCAGGAGGCGGTGCGCCTGGCCCGCCGCTATGGCGGTGACGAGATCCAGGCGCGCATCGCGGCGCTGCTCCACGACTGCACCAAGAAGCTGGATATGCCGGAACAGCTGGCGCTGTGCGCACAGTATGGCATCGAATTGGACGAGCTGGAACAGAAAGCGCTGAAGCTGCTGCACAGCAAGACCGGCGCGGCCATCGCCCGCGATGTGTTCGGCGTGGAGGATGCGGTGTACGACGCCATCTGGTATCACACCACCGGCAAGCCGGACATGACGCTGCTGGAGAAGATCATCTATCTGGCGGACTATATCGAGCCCAGCCGCGACTTCGACGGCGTGGACACGCTGCGGCAGGCGGTGTACGAGGATCTGGACCACGGCCTTCTTATGGGGCTGAGCATGACCATACAGGAGATGGAGGAGATGGGCAACCCCGTCCACCATCTGACCCGCGATGCGCGGGACTACTTATTGAAAAGAGGGATACGATGAAAACACCCAAGGAACTGGCACTGCTGGCGGCGCGTGCGCTGTCCGATAAGAAGGGAAAAGAGATCCAGGCGCTGGAAATCGCCGACCTGACCACACTGGCCGACTATTTTGTGCTGGCTACCGGCTCGTCCAACACCCAGATCAATGCGCTGGTGGACAACGTGGAGAAGGTGCTGCATGAGGAAGCGGGGGAGGACCCGCTGCACCGCGAGGGCTACCGCGGCGGCACGTGGGTGCTGCTGGATTACGGCTGCATCGCCGTCCACGTTTTCAACCACGAGGCCCGGGAATTTTACGGGTTGGAGCGCCTGTGGCGGGACGGCAAGCCCCTGGACCTGACAGGCGTTACCGACGACCGCGAGTGAGATGACAAAAGACAGGGCGTGCCGGAACGGCATACCCTGTCTTTGCATTCTATGTAAAGTGATAGTTCTTTACAGACTTTCTGCGTGATAATAGCGCTTGGCACAAAACTCCCGCTGGACGGTGACGCGGCCGGAATCCGTCAGCCACGCCACAAAGTTGGAGAAGTTACGCTCCACCACGCTGAACTTCAGCTCGTTGTGGGTGCGGATGTTCTCACGGCGGCAGAAGGCGGCGATCCACTCGGGGAACGTCATGCCATCGGTGAGATCGGCCAGCAGCTCCTGCTCCTTGGCGTGGATGAAGGCGATGTTCTCATCGATCAGCGCGTCGAAGGCGGCACGGTCCGTCAGCACCTGCTTGTGGGCCACGATATAGGCGGGGGCGTCCAGCTGGCGGAGGTACTCCTTGCTCTCCAGATCCCGGGCAATGAACATGCTGGTGGGCAGCTTGGCGGCGGCGATCTCGTCGTGGTCGATGAGACAGTCGCCCACGTAGGCGGCGCCGTCCGGCGTCACCACGCCGATGTGGCCGGCGGAGTGGCCGGGGAGCTGTAAAATGCCGAAGCGGGCGCCGCACAGGTCCAGATGGTCGTCCTCCGCCCCGATGACGATGTCGGCAGTGAAGCATTCCTCCAGAAACAGCTGGCGGCTCTTGCCGTAGGTCAGGGCCACGTAGTTGGCCCGATAGCTGTCGGGGTTCACGGAGATGCCGGCCTCGATGAGCTGGATGGCGGCGGGGCAGCCGTACCGCTTCTGGAGGTAGCGGACGTTGCCGGTGTGGTCGAAGTGGGCGTGAGAGCAGATGATGCCCCGCAGACGCAGGCCGTTGTCATCGATGAGATGGGTCAGACCGGAGCGGTCCAGTTTGGCGTAGCCGGTGTCAATGAGGATCACATCCTTCTCCGACAGAAAATACAGGGGCAGCAGGGCGGTAGCGCCCTCCGCCGCCCAGGTGCGGCCCAATACGTGCTGCATATCCATAAATGCATTCCTCCCGCAGGTGTTTTTCACATTATACACCGGCTGCGGGAAAAAACAAATTTTTTCTTTTACCCCCTATGCAAAACCGGAGAAATAAGGTAAAATACCACCATCGGTCAACAAGGGGAAGTTCGCCCTGCTGACCGGCGGCAGGGAGTAAAAAACGGGAGGCAATTTGATGGACCAGCCAAAATACAAGCGGGTACTTATTAAAATCAGCGGCGAGGCGCTGGCAGGCGACAAGCATTTCGGACTGGACTTTCAGGTGATGGGCCGTGTGGCCGAGGTCATCCGAGAGTGTGTGGACATGGGCGTGCAGGTGGGCGTCGTCATCGGCGGCGGCAACTTCTGGCGCGGCGTGAAGGACGGCGAGGGCCACATCGAGCGGACCCGCGCCGACCATATGGGCATGCTGGCCACTGCCATGAACTGCATGGCCATGGCCGATGTGCTGGAGCAGAAGGGCGTGGACGTGCGGGTGCAGACGGCACTGGAGATCCGCGCCGTGGCGGAGCCGTATATTCGAGCCCGGGCCATCCGGCATCTGGAGAAGGGCCGCGTGGTCATTTTCGGCTGCGGCATCGGCTGCCCGTTCTTCTCCACCGACACTGCGGCGGTGCTGCGGGCGGCGGAGATCGAGGCCGACATCATCCTGCTGGCCAAGAATATCGACGGTGTGTACGACAGCGATCCGGCCAAGAACGCATCGGCCGTGAAATTCGACTCCATCACCTATGACGAGGTGCTGAAACGGCATCTGGCCGTGATGGATTCCACCGCCACCAGCCTGTCCATGGACAACCATATCCCCGTGCTGGTGTTTGCTCTGAAGGACCCCCAGAATATCATCCGCGCCCTGCGCGGCGAAAAAATCGGAACGATCGTGAAGGAGGCTTAACTTATGTTGAAGGACGAGTATAAGGTCTACGAGGACAAAATGAAAAAGAGCATCGAGGCAGTCATCAGCGATTTCGACACCGTGCGTGCCGGACGCGCCAACGCCTCCGTGCTGAATCGCATCAGTGTGGATTATTACGGCACGCCCACGCCCATTCAGCAGATCGCGTCTGTGGGTTCTCCCGACCCCCGCACGCTGGTCATCACCCCCTGGGACGCTTCCGCCCTGAAGGGCATCGAGAAGGCCATCCAGGAGTCTGACCTGGGCATCAATCCCCAGAACGACGGCAAGTGCATCCGTCTGGCCTTTCCCCAGCTGACGGAGGAGCGCCGTAAGGATCTGGTGAAGCAGATCCACAAGTACACTGAGGCGGGCAAGGTGGCGGTACGCAACATTCGCCGCGATGCGCTGGAGAACTTCAAGAAGCAGCAGAAGGCTTCCGAGATCACAGAGGACGAGATGAAGATCGTGGAGAAGGACCTGCAGAAGCTGACCGACGACAGCTGCAAGGAACTGGATAAGCTGCTGGATAACAAGGAAAAGGAACTGATGTCCGTCTGATGGGTCTGTTCCGTAAGAAAATGCCCCATACGGCGGGGGAGGTGGACAAAAACCGCCTTCCCCGCCATATCGCTATTATTATGGACGGCAACGGTCGTTGGGCGAAGCAGCGTTCGCTGCCGCGTACTGCCGGACATAAGGCGGGGGCCGAGGTGTTCCGCGATATTGCCACCTACTGCAAAGAGCTGGGCGTGGCATATCTGACGGTGTATGCGTTCTCCACGGAGAACTGGAAGCGGCCGGCCGAGGAGGTCAGCGCCATCATGGGCCTTTTGAAGCAATATCTGCTGGAGGCCGTGGACACCATGGAGCGGGACAACATCCGGCTGAAATTCTTCGGGGACCTGTCTGCCATCGCGCCGGAATTGCAGAAGCTGGCGGAGGAGACGCGGGAGATCAGCGGGCACTGCGACGGGTTTCAGGCCAACATCTGCCTGAACTACGGCGGGCGGGCCGAGATCCTGCGGGCTGCCCGGCGGTGCGCCGAGGCGGGAGAGGACTGGACGGAGGAGAACTTCGGGAAGTACCTGTACTCCGCCGGCATCCCTGACCCGGAGCTCATCATCCGGCCCAGCGGCGAGCTGCGGCTCAGCAATTTCCTGCTGTGGCAGTGCGCGTACAGCGAGTTTTATTTTTGCGATACCCTGTGGCCTGACTTCACCCGCGCAGAGCTGGACAAGGCCATCATCGCATATCAGAAGCGGGACCGCCGATTCGGCGGCGTGAAGTGAGGAGATATCCATGAAACAGAGAATTTTGGTGGCCGTGGTGGGAGTACCGGCCCTGCTGGCCGTGCTGTGCGCCGCGCCGGACTGGGCTACGCTGGCCCTGCTCATGGGACTGTGCATCATCGCCAGCCATGAGCTGTTGGCGGCGGTGCTGCCGCCGGAAAAGACACGGCGCTGGTGGGGCCTTGCGGCCACGCTGGCGGTGTTCGTGGTGGCCAACGTGTATTTCAGTCATGAGCGCTTCGCCGGTACGGCGGCGGCGGGGCTGATGCCCTGGCTGTTGGCGGCACTGGTGGTGGTGGTGTTTCTGTGCATGGTGCTGGAGTACGGCAAAAAAGAGGAGATGGATTTCACGGCGCTGTGCGCCATCCTGGTGGCCGGCGCGGCCATCCCACTGGCTCTCAGCTGCCTGCTGCGGCTGCGGATGCTGGAGCACGGCGCGGGGCTGGTGCTGATTCCGCTGGTGGCGGCGTTCATGAGCGACACCATGGCCCTGTTCGGCGGCATGCTGTTCGGCAAGACGAAGCTGGCGCCGGTGGTGAGTCCCAAAAAGACCCGTGAGGGCGCGATCAGCGGCCTTGTGGGCGGCATGGTGGGCATGGTGCTGTACCGCATCATCTTCTTCCTATGCACGGAGGTGCCGCTGCACATCGGCTGGTGCGTGCTGCTGGGTCTGGTGGGCGCGGTGCTGGGGCAGCTGGGCGATCTCAGCTTCTCCTGCGTCAAGCGGCAGTACGGCATCAAGGACTACGGACGGCTGCTGCCGGGGCACGGCGGCGTACTGGACCGGTTTGACAGCGTGATCTTTGCCGCGCCGGTGATCTGGATGATCGTGAACGCGGTGACGCTGTATTGAGAAAGTGCATCGAGGATATATCTATGACGAAAACCATATCCCTGCTGGGCGCCACAGGGTCTATCGGACGGCAGACGCTGGCCGTGGCGCAGGAGCTGGGACTTTCCGTGGCGGCGCTGACCGCCAACCGGCAGGTGGACCTGCTGGAGCAGCAGGCGCGGCAGTTCAGGCCGCGCCTTGCCGTGCTGTATGACCCTGCGGCGGCCAAGAAGCTGCGGGAACGCCTGCGGGGCACCGGCATCGAGGTGATGGAGGGGCCGGAGGGCCTTACCGCCGCGGCCACGCTGCCGGAGGCGGACACGGTGGTGACGGCGGTGATGGGCAGCGTGGGACTGGCGCCGACGCTGGCGGCCATCATGGAGAAAAAGCGCATCGCCCTGGCCAACAAGGAGACGCTGGTGTGCGCCGGTGAGCTGGTGATGTCTGCGGCCCGTGAGACGGGGGCGGAGATCGTGCCGGTGGACTCGGAACACAGCGCCATCTTCCAGTGTTTACAGGGCTGCCGCGACCGCGGCGAGGTGCGGCGGCTGCTGCTGACCTGCTCCGGCGGGCCGTTTTTCGGCCGGAGCTTCGATGAACTGGAGCATGTGACGGCGGCGGACGCCCTGAAGCACCCCAACTGGACCATGGGGGCAAAGATCACCATTGACTCGGCTACCCTGATGAACAAGGGGCTGGAGATCATCGAGGCCATGCGGCTGTACGACCTGCCGGTGGAGCAGGTGGAGGCGGTGATCCACCGCCAGAGCATCGTCCACTCGCTGGTGGAGTTCCGCGACGGGGCCATGCTGGCCCAGCTGGGTACGCCGGATATGAAGCTGCCCATCCGGTACGCCATGACGTATCCCTATCGGGCGGAGACACCGGACAGGCGGCTGGATCTGCTGTCCTGCGGCGCACTGACGTTCAGCGCACCGGACATGGAGGCGTTCCCCTGCCTGCGCATCGCGCGGCAGTGCGCGGCGGCGGGCGGCACGGCCTGCGCCGTGATGAACGGCGCCAACGAGGCGGCGGTGCAGCGGTTTTTGCAGGGCGAGATCGGATTCAACGACATCCCGCGGCTGGTGGAGAAGGCACTGTCCAAGGTGTCCCTGATATATCGGCCGAGCCTTGCGGATATACTGGAAGCAGACAGAATGGCCCGTCAGGCCGTGCTGTAAGGCGCACAGCGCCATAAAGGAGTTGTGGGAATGGTATATATCTTAGCGGCCATACTGGTGTTCGGCGTGCTCATCGCCGTCCACGAGCTGGGGCATTTCATGGCGGCCAAGGCCTGCGGCGTGCGGGTCAACGAGTTTTCCATCGGCATGGGGCCCGCCCTGTGGAAGAAGCAGAAGGGGGAGACGCAGTACTCCCTGCGGCTGTTTCCGGTGGGCGGTTTCTGTGCCATGGAAGGCGAAGAGGAGGATTCCGATGATCCGACAGCCCTGAACAATCAGGGCTTCTGGGCCAAGCTGCTGATCTTCGCGGCAGGCGCGGCCATGAACTTCATTGCGGGACTGCTCATTATCCTGGTACTGTACGCCGATGCCCAGGCGTTCTACGTGCCGGTGGTGGCGGGCTTTGCCGACGGCTGCCCGCTGGAGAGCGCTGACGGCTTGCAGGAGGGCGACCGGCTGCTGCGCATTGACGGCGAGAAGGTGTACGTATACAGCGATATCAGCCTGCTGATGGGGCTGAACAAGACAGGCACCTTCGACTTGCAGATAGAGCGGAACGGGGAGGTCATCACCCTCCGCGATTTCACCATGGAGCGGCGGGAGTACACCGACCAGAACGGCAAGGCCTACACGGGCTACGGCCTGTACTTCGGGGCGGAGGAGGCCACGCTGGGCAGGAAGCTGTCCTATTCGTGGAACAACGCCATGGACTTTGCGCGACTGGTGCGGCTGAGCTTACAGATGCTGGTGACCGGTCAGGCGGGGGTAAAGGATCTCAGCGGGCCGGTGGGCATCGTGTCCACCATGACCCAGGTGGGCGAACAGGCGGCCACCACCCGGGCGGCGGTGGAGAACATCGCCTATCTGGCGGCGCTGATCGCCGTGAACCTGGCGGTGATGAACCTGCTGCCCCTGCCGGCGCTGGATGGCGGCAAGATCTTCTTTCTGGTCATCAACGCCGTCAGCATGCAGCTGTTCAAAAAGCAAATACCGGCGAAATACGAGAACTACATCCACTTTGCGGGATTGATCCTGCTGCTGGCGCTGATGGCGGTCATCACGTTCAGCGATGTGTGGAAGCTGATACACTGAGAGGGGATACAATGAGCAGACAGATCATGGTGGGCGGTGTGGCCGTGGGCGGCGGCGCACCGGTGAGCATCCAGTCCATGTGCAATACCGCCACGGAGGACGTGGAGGCTACGGTGCAGCAGATCCTGCGGCTGGAGCAGGCGGGCTGCGAGATCATCCGCGTGGCGGTCCCCACGGAGGAGGCGGCACGGGCCGTGCCGGCCATCAAGGCTCGCATCCACATTCCGCTGGTGGCGGACATCCATTTCGACTATAAGCTGGCGCTGCTGTGCGCGGAGGGCGGCATCGACAAGATCCGCATCAATCCGGGCAACATCGGAGCCAAAGAGCGGGTGCGGGCCGTGGCGGATGCCTGCCGCGAGCGGGGCATCCCCATCCGCATCGGCGTCAACGGCGGGTCACTGGAAAAAGATCTGCTGGTCAAGTACGGCGGCGTGACGGCGCAGGCGCTGGTGGACAGCGCCATGGGGCATGTCCGGCTGCTGAATGACTGCGGCTTCAACGACATCTGCATCTCCGTGAAGTGCTCCCGCGTGCCGGTGAATATGGCAGCGTATCGGATGCTCCATGAGCAGACGGACTACCCGCTGCATCTGGGCGTCACGGAGGCGGGCACACCGGAGATGGGCGTGCTGAAATCCGCCATCGGCATCGGCGGCCTGCTGTGCATGGGCGTGGGCGACACCCTGCGGGTGAGTCTGACAGCGGACCCGGTGGAGGAGGTCATCGCCGCCAAGCGCATTTTGCAGGCGGCAGGCATTCGCCGCAGCGGGCCGGATCTGATCTCCTGTCCCACCTGCGGCCGGACGAAGTACGATATGATCCCCATCGCGCGGGAGGTGGAGCGGCGGCTGAAGGACTGTGCCAAGCCCATCACCGTGGCGGTGATGGGGTGCGTGGTCAACGGGCCGGGCGAGGCGTCCGGCGCGGATGTGGGCATTGCCGGAGGAAAGGGCGAGGGCCTGCTGTTCGCCAAGGGGAAGATTTTGCGGAAGGTGCCGCAGGAGCAGCTGGTGGACGCGCTGTTTCAGGAGATCGACAAACTGTAAGGTGAGAAAATGGCGGAAAGATTACCGTTTTTTACATTATTTGAGAGCTTTCAGGCACCGCGGCAGCTGCGGCTGCTGCTGCACGACGCCTACGTCACCGGCGGCGCGCTGGATCGGGAGGCCCGTACCATCGAGGTGCAGGCCGTCAGCAGCGAAACAGTGCCGGAGGCGGCGGTGACATCGCTGGAGCACATGCTGGCCCAGCAATACGACCTGCGTCGGGTACAGCTGCGGTTCAGCGCGCCGGCTGCTGCCGGAAAGGGCGGCAGCGACCTGCTCTATGGCAAGGAGATCAAGGGCCGCGTGGTGCCGGTGGGGGAGCTGAATCTGAAGATGGGCTCCGCCGTGGTGGAGGGCCGCGTGTTCGGCATGGAGTGCTATGAGACACGGCGGCCAGGTCAGTGGTGCATGAACTTCGACATGACCGATGAGCACGGTTCCGTCTCCGTGCGGAAGTATATGGACGAGAAGGAGGCCAGGGTACTGGGCGGCGCTGTCAGCGACGGCATGTGGCTGCGGGTGCAGGGCAAGCTGGCGCTGAGCTTCGATGGCAAGGACGTACAGCTCCAGCCGGTGAGCATCATGCGCATCCAGCATCAGGGCCGGAAGGATACCGCGCCGGAGAAGCGGGTGGAGCTGCACCTGCATACCCAGATGAGCACCATGGACGCCATCACCGATGTGGGAAAGGTGGTGGCGCAGGCGGCATCGTGGGGACACCCTGCCATCGCCATCACGGATCATGGCACAGTGCAGGCATTTCCCAAGGCCCGGGACGCCGGCAAGAAGGGAAAGATCAAGATCCTCTACGGTGTGGAGGGCTATTTTGTCAACAATCTGGACGACCGCATCGCCGTACACGGTGAGCAGGATCAGGATTTCGCCGACGAGATCGTGTGCTTCGACATCGAGACCACGGGCCTGAAGGTGCGGCGGGAGGCCATCACCGAGATCGGTGCGGTGGTGCTGAAGAACGGGGAGATCACGGAGCGGTTTCAGACCTTCGTGAACCCCAACCGGCGGCTGACGCCGGAGATCATCGGCCTTACCGGCATCACCGATGCCATGCTGGCCGATGCACCCCAGCTGAAGGACGCACTGACGGCGTTTTTACAGTTCGTGAACGGGAGACCGCTGGCGGCCCACAACGCGGAGTTCGACATCAGCTTCATCCGCGAGGGGTGCCGGAAGGTGGGGCTGGAGTTCGACCCCACCTACGTAGACTCCCTTATCCTGGCGCAGAACCTGCTGCCGGAGCTGCACAAGTACAAGCTGGACATCGTAGCGGAGCATCTGGACCTGCCTGCCTTCAACCACCACCGTGCCTCCGATGACGCGGCCATGGTGGGGTATATGCTCATCCCGTTTTTTGAGAAAATGCGCAGGGAGATGGGCATCCACCGGCTCCAGCAGATCAACGGGGAGATGCTGAAGCTGCGGCCGGAGGGCGGAAAGAGCAACCGCCATCCCAAGCACATCATCATTCTGGCCAAGAACAAGCTGGGCCTGAAGCACCTGTACCAGCTGATCTCGGCGTCCAATCTGAAATATTTCAAGCGCGTGCCCATCATTCCCAAGACGGAGCTGGCGGCCCATCGGGAGGGGCTCATCATCGGCTCGGCCTGCGAGGCGGGCGAGCTGTTCCGCGCCGTGGCTGACGGCAGCAAGGACTGGGCGGAGCTGAAGCGCATCGCGTCGTTCTACGACTATCTGGAGATCCAGCCCATCTGCAACAACATGTTCATGCTTCGCAAGGGGGATGTCCAGTCGGAGGAGGAGCTGCGGGATTTCAACCGCACCATCGTCCGGCTGGGGCAGGAGCTGGGCAAGCCGGTGTGCGCCACCGGCGACGTGCATTTTCAGGAGCCGGAGGATGAGGTGTACCGCCACATCCTGCTGGCCAGCAAGAAGTTCCCCGACGCCGATGCACCGCTGCCCATCTACTTCAAGACAACAGACGAGATGCTGAAGGAGTTCGCGTACCTGGGGACAGAGACGGCCCACAAGGTAGTCATCGACGACCCGCGGCACATTGCCGACTGCATCGAGGATATCGAGCTGCTGCCACCGGGGCAGCTGTTCCCGCCGCGCCTGGAAAACTCCGAGCAGGAGCTGCACGACATGGTGTGGGACAAGTGCCATGAGCTGTACGGGGAGGAGCCGCCGCAGCTCATCGTGGACCGTCTGGACGTGGAACTGAAAAGCATCCTGGGCAAGTACGACGTGGTGTATATGTCCGCCCAGAAGCTGGTGCAGCGCAGTCTGGAGAACGGCTATCTGGTGGGCTCGCGAGGCTCCGTGGGCTCCAGTCTGGTGGCGTACATGTCGGGCATCACGGAGGTGAACTCCCTGCCTCCCCACTACCGCTGCCCCAAGTGCAAAAATACGGAGTTTATCACAGACGGCAGCTACGGCTGCGGCGCGGACATGCCGGACAAGATCTGCCCTGTGTGCGGGGAAAAGTACGTCAAGGACGGCTTTGACATCCCCTTTGAGACGTTCCTGGGCTACGGCGGCGGCAAGGTGCCGGATATCGACCTGAACTTCTCTGGCGAATATCAGGCCCGCGCTCACCAGCACGCTATCGAGATGTTCGGAAAGACCCAGGTGTTCCGCGCCGGCACCATCGGTACGCTGGCGGAAAAGACCGCCTTCGGCATGGTGAAAAAGTATCTGGAGGAGCGGGGACAGACGGCCTCCAACGCCGAGATGAACCGGCTGACTCAGGGCTGCGTGGGCGTGCGGCGCACCACCGGCCAGCATCCGGGCGGCCTGGTGGTGGTGCCGGACGACATGGACGTGGAGGATTTCACCGCTGTGCAGCACCCCGCCGACGATGCGGAGAGCGATACCATCACCACCCATTTTGAATACCACTGCATGGAGGATAACCTGCTGAAGCTGGACATGCTGGGACACGATGATCCCACCATGATCCGGATGCTGGAGGATCTTACCGGCGTCAACGCACGGGCTATCCCGCTGGACGACCCCGATACCATGAGCATCTTCACGTCCTCCAGGGTGCTGGGCTTCGAGAATGACGAGATCCTCGGCCCCACCGGCGCCGTGGCCATCCCCGAGTTCAACACCCGCTTCACCCGCGGCATGCTGATGGACACCCAACCCAGGGATTTCAACACGCTGGTGCGTCTGTCCGGCTTCTCCCACGGTACCGACGTGTGGCTGGGCAACGCCAGGGAACTGATCGTCAGCGGCACCGCCTCCGTTCTGGAGACGGTGGGCTGCCGCGACGACATTATGCTGTACCTCATCTCCATGGGGCTGGACCCCAAGATGTCCTTCAAGATCATGGAGGCCGTCCGTAAAGGCAAGGTGAAGAAGGGCGGCTTTCAGGAGGGATGGGAGGAGGCCATGCGGGACCATCAGGTGCCGGACTGGTACATCGAATCCCTGGCCAAGATCGGCTATCTGTTCCCCAAGGCCCACGCCGTGGCCTACGTGATGATGGCGTTCCGCATCGCATGGTTCAAGGTGCATAGGCCGCTGGCGTTCTACGCCACATTCTTCTCCATCCGCGCCAAGGCGTTTGACGCCGAGTACTGCTGCGCCGGTCTGGACGCGGTAAAGCAGAAGATCAAGGAGATCGAAAACAACAAGGACGCTACCGATGTGGAGCAGAACCTGATGGTGACGCTGGAGGTGTGCTACGAGTTCTATCTGCGGGGCTTCCACTTTGATACCATCGACATCTACAAGTCCGACGCCACCCGCTTTGTGGTGACGGAGAACGGCCTGCTGCCTCCCTTCGTGACGGTACACGGCCTGGGCGAGTCGGCGGCGCTGGACACGGTGGAAAAGCGGAAAGGCAAGACCTTTATCTCTGTGGAGGAGTTTGCCAACACGTGCAGCAAGCTGAGTAAGACCCACATCGAGCAGCTCAAGTCCCTGGGCGCGTTCGCTGGAATGGCGGACACCAGCCAGGTCAGCCTGTTCTGAGAAGTTGTGCCGGTATCGGTGCATTTTTCGTGAAATTTGGCATAATGACGAAAAACGGGACTTGACAATCGGCAAAAAAGCGATAAAATAGGGTGTAATATCGACATATGCGATGAGGGAAAAAAGACGAGGCAGGCCCGCCGAAAGAGAGCCGGCGGCTGGTGTGAGCCGGTGGGGGCGCTTCGTTGTACTGGCTCCGGAGCTTTCCGCCTGAACAGGGCGGGACGGCGGCGCACCGTTACCGGCGCGGCCCCTTGCAAGAGGGGGACTGAGCGCCGCACAGGCAACTGGCGGCGGGATCAGGGTGGTAACACGTGACATGCGTCCCTGACTGCGAAAGCAGTCAGGGACGTTTTTTTATCAGCAGTTAACAAAATTCAGATACAAGGAGAAGCGACATGTATTACGATTTTGCGGCCATTGAAAAGAAATGGCAGGCCAATTGGGAAAAAACCAAGCCCTATGCCGCCGTCACCGGCGACAAGCGACCCAAGTTCTACGGACTCATCGAGTTCCCCTATCCCTCCGGTCAGGGCCTGCATGTGGGCCATCCCCGCCCCTTCACGGCCATGGACATCGTCACCCGCAAAAAGCGGATGGAGGGCTACAACGTGCTGTTCCCCATTGGCTTCGACGCCTTCGGTCTGCCCACGGAGAACTACGCCATCAAGAACCATATCCATCCGGCTGTGGTGACCAAAAACAATATCGCCAATTTCACCAGCCAGCTGAAGATGCTGGGCTACGGCTTTGACTGGGATCGCTGCGTGGACACCACCGACCCCGACTACTACAAGTGGACCCAGTGGATATTCCTGCAGATGTTCAAGCACGGTCTGGCCTATAAGACCACCATGCCTGTGAACTGGTGCACCAGCTGCAAGTGCGTGCTGGCCAACGAGGAAGTGGTCAACGGCGTGTGTGAGCGCTGCGGCAGCGAAGTCATCCGCAAGGAGAAGAGCCAGTGGATGCTGAAGATCACCGCCTACGCCCAGCGCCTCATCGACGATCTGGAGGACGTGGATTTCATCGAGCGCGTGAAGATCCAGCAGCGCAACTGGATCGGCCGCTCTACCGGCGCCGAGGTGACGTTCCAGACCAACGTGGGCGACGAGGTGACGGTATACACCACCCGTGCCGACACCCTGTTCGGTACGACTTACATGGTCATCTCTCCCGAGCATCCCATGCTGAAGAAGTGGCAGCCCCTGATCAAGAACTGGGACGCCGTGGAGGCGTATCAGGAGGAGGCGGCTCACAAGTCCGACTTTGAGCGCGGCGAGCTGAACAAGGAAAAGACCGGCGTGCGGCTGGAGGGTATTGAGGTCATGAACCCCGTGACCCATCAGGCCCTGCCCATGTTCGTGTCCGACTACGTCCTCATGGGCTACGGCACCGGTATCGTCATGGGCGTGCCCGGTCACGACCAGCGCGACTGGGAATTCGCCAAGAAGTTCGGTCTGCCCATCATCGAGGTGGTCAAGGGCGGCGATGTCACCAAGGAGGCCTTTGTGGCCAAGGACGACAGCGCCATCATGGTCAACTCCGGCTTCCTCAACGGCATGACCGTGAAGGAGGCCATCCCCGCCATGAAGAAGTACGTGGTGGAGCAGGGCTTCGGCAAGGAGAAGGTCAACTACAAGCTGCGTGACTGGGTGTTCTCCCGCCAGCGCTACTGGGGCGAGCCTATCCCCCTGGTGAACTGCGAGAAGTGCGGCTGGGTGGCCCTGCCGGAGGAGCAGCTGCCGCTGGTACTGCCTCAGGTGGAGAGCTACGAGCCCACGGATGACGGCGAGAGTCCCCTGAGCAAGATGACCGACTGGGTCAACACCACCTGCCCCTGCTGCGGCGGTCCCGCCAAGCGCGAGACGGATACCATGCCCCAGTGGGCCGGCTCCAGCTGGTACTTCCTGCGGTATATGGACCCCCACAACGACAAGGCTCTGGCCAGCAAGGAAGCACTGGACTACTGGTCCCCTGTGGACTGGTACAACGGCGGCATGGAGCACACCACGCTGCACCTGCTGTACTCCCGCTTCTGGCATAAGTTCCTGTACGACATCGGCGTGGTGCCCACCAAGGAGCCCTACGCCAAGCGCACCAGCCACGGCATGATCCTGGGTGAGGGCGGTGAGAAGATGTCCAAGTCCCGCGGCAACGTGGTGAACCCCAACGACATCGTGGCGCAGTACGGCGCGGACACCATGCGCCTGCACATCATGTTCATCGGCGACTTCGAGAAGGCCGTCACCTGGAGCAACGAGGCCGTCAAGGGCTCCAAGCGCTTCCTGGATCGCTGCTTCAACCTGCAGGACATTGCCACCGCCGAGGAGACCATCTCCGCCAAGAACGAGTCCATCGTTCACAAGACCATCAAGAAGGTGACGCAGGACATCGATGAGCTGAAGATGAACACCGCCATCGCCGCCATGATGACCATGGTCAACGAGCTCTACGCCAACGGCTGCTCCAAGGGTGACGTGGAGATGCTGTGCCTGCTGCTGAGCCCCTTCGCCCCCCATATGGTGGAGGAGATGTGGGAGAACATGGGCTTTGCCGCCAAGTACGGTAAGATGGCCATGCAGATGCCCTGGCCCACCCATGACGAGGCCAAGACCGTGGATTCCCACGTGGAGATGGCCGTGCAGGTCAACGGCAAGCTGAAGGGCACCGTCACTGTCCCAATGGACAGCGACGAGGCCGCCGTGGTGGCCGCCGCCATGGACACCGATAAGGTGAAGAAGGCCGTGGAGGGCATGTCCGTGGTCAAGACCATTCATGTCAAGAACAAGCTGGTGAACCTGATCGTCAAGCCTGCCAAGTAAAAATGCACTTTTTGCGGAAAACTGCTTGACAAGGCGGCGCTTCACCGGTATAATACACCCGTTAGTCATGCGAATGGCTCTTAAAGAGCACCCAGGATCGAGCCGGGTGCATCGGAGGGAGGGAAATATAGATGTCTGAAGTTCACGTCAAGGAAGGCGAGTCCCTGGACAGCGCTCTGAAGCGTTTCAAGAGAAGCTGCGCCAAGGCAGGCGTTCTGGCCGAGGTGCGTAAGAGAGAGTGCTATGAAAGCCCCAGTGTCAAGCGCCGCAAGAAGTCCGAGGCCGCGCGCAAGAACCGCAATAAGCGTTATTATTGATCCTGAAAGAGCCCGAGGGTGATTCCCTCGGGCTCTTATCCTTTGCCCAGCAGCCGCGGCAGCGCCTCCATCGCTTCCGGCAGGGCCAGAAAGCCGACAGGGATGCCCAGCTCCGTGCCCAGCGCTATCTTGCGGTGCAGGGTGTCGGCATCGTCGAACAGTACGAAGTGGGTCATGCCGCTCTGTTCGTAGGTGAAGTAGCGGGCGCACAGCTCCGGCGAGAAGAATACGGTGCGGCGGCCCCGCAGCTCTGTCAGCTGCTGCGGTGTCAGGGCCGTACCGGTGCCGTAGGGCGCGGGGAGGGAGAAGTCCATCCGCACGCAGGCCAGATCCAGTGCCAGACGCCGGGCCCCGAAGCGGCGGCAGGCGTCCCCCAGCCGCTGGCGCAGCGTCCCGCCGGACAGGGCGGTGCTCACCACCACGCGGGCATCGGGGACCATATGGCCGCAGGGCTCCGCAACGTACAGGGCGCGGCCATACCGGCGGCACAGCTCCGCCAGGGCGGACAGCGCCGCGGCAGGCAGCTGCGGCTCTATGACCACGCCGGTATAGCGGCGGCGCAGACACTCCCGCAGGATGTCCCGGGCCAGCGTGTCCGGCTGCGGTACAGCGGGGTTTTCCGGCCCTGTCAGCAGCAGGAGCCCACCCTGCACGTGGGCGGGCAGCGTCAGCGATGTCAGGCGGCCCTCCTCCACGCCATAGGCGGCGTGCAGGAGCGGCAGGCCCCAGCGGGCCGCGTTACCCAGACAGCACGGTGCCGCGGCCAGATACAGCTGCATGCGGAACACCCCCTTGTATTTCCGGCGGACGGATGGTACACTATATGTATGAGAGGAGGCGGCAGCCTATGCGATTTTCCCTGCGGCCGGATCGGGTATTCGACGGCTACGAGCAGATAGAGGGGCAGGAGCTGGCCCGACGGGGCATCCGGCTGCTGCTGTGCGACCTGGACTACACCCTGGCGCCCAAGTCTCAGCGGGAGCCGGACGAGACGGTACGCCGCTGGATCGGCCAGATGCGTCAGGCGGGGGTAGAGGTGATGATCCTGTCTAACAACCGCAGTCCTGCCAGAGTGGAGCAGTTCTGCCGCGAGCTGGGCATCACCTACGAGGGACACGCCAAAAAGCCACGAACCGTAGGGTTCCGCAGGGCCATGGCCCGCTGTAGCGTGACGCCCAAGGAGACGGCCATGCTGGGCGATAAGCTGCTGACGGACATGCTGGGCGCCAACCGCAGCGGCATACTGGCGCTGATGGTGGAGCCCCGCGGCGGCGCGAAAGGCGCGTGGAACAAGGTGCTCCACGCCTTACAGCGGCCGTGGAAGGCGGCGGCGCGGGAAAAATAGAAGGAGAAGGCAACTTTTTTCACCGGAAACCCTTGCCAAACAGGTACTTATCATGTAGAATATACGAGGCCAAATTTCGGCCGGTATCATTTACTCGAGGGAATCGTGATGTTCCCTCATCAATATGGGAGGAATATCAATATGGCAACTATTACCGCCGGTGATTTCAGAAACGGCAAGACCTTTGAGATGGACGGCAAGGTCATGCAGGTCGTGGAGTTCCAGCACGTCAAGCCCGGCAAGGGCGCGGCCTTCGTGCGTACCAAGATGCGCAACGTGGTGACCGGTGCTGTGACTGAGACCTCTTTCAACCCCACCGCCAAGTTCGAGGAGGCCTTTGTGGACCGCCGCGACATGGAGTACAGCTACAACGACGGCGACCTGTACTATTTCATGGACCAGGAGACCTATGACATGGTGCCCCTGAACAAGGAGCTGCTGGGTGATGCGTTCCGCTTCATCAAGGAGAACACCATGTGCAAGGTGCTGAGCTATAAGGGCAACGTGTTCGGCCTGGAGTGCCCCAACTTCATGGATCTGGAGGTCACCGAGACCGAGCCCGGTCTGGCCGGCAACACCGCCACCAATACCCTGAAGCCCGCCACCGTGGAGACCGGCGCTGAGGTGAAGGTGCCCCTGTTCATCAACATCGGCGACAAGATCACCATCGACACCCGTACCGGCGAGTATATTGGCCGCACCAAGTAAATCAATCAACCAACCACCGTACAGAAAGGAGCCGAACATGGAGATCTCTGAAAAGGTAGCATATCTGAAGGGTCTGGCCGAGGGCCTGAACCTGGATACCGAGAGCAAGGAAGGCAAGCTGATCGCCGCCATCATTGACGTGCTGGACGACATGGCGGAGAAGTTCGCCGACGTCGAGGACGAGCTGTGCGACGTGGAGGACGGTCTGGATGCTGTCAGCGACGACCTCAGCGATGTGGAGGAGACCCTGTACTTCGCGCTGGACGACGATGAGGACGAGGACGAGGATGAAGACGACGAGGAAGAGGAGTGCTTCATGACCAACTGCCCCGAGTGCGAGGAGGAGGTCTACTTCGACGAGTCCGTTCTGGAGGACGGCGAGGTCATCTGCCCCAATTGCGGCGCCAAGCTGGAGTTCGATCTCAGCGATCTGGCCAACGATGAGGACGAGGATCAGGAGTAATTCCAAAAACAAAAAAGAACCGCCGAGAGGCGGTTCTTTTTTTTTGCGCAAAACGGCTATTCCCAAATGCTGTACAGCTGTGTGACAAGCTGTCCCGTGACGTCCACATCGCAGAGCATATAGGGCCTTTCGCCGCCGAGATCTGTCAACAGCAGCTCGTTGATGCCGTCGCCGTCTACATCCTCCACGCGATAGTCCACGCGGCGTCCCGCGTCCGGCAGGAGCATCAGCACCTGCCGCTGCTCCGGCTGCTCCGGAATGGGAATAAAGAAGTAGGTGGCACCGTAACCGTCAAGATGCGCTGAGAAGGTCTCCTCAAAGCCGAAAAGTGGCTTTTCCATGGGCTGCGCCGGACTGCCGCCAAAGCCGCCTATGGCGGTCACCGTCAGATATTCCGGCAGTTCGTCACACCACGTGATCTCATTGGTACGGCGGTCGTATGCCATGTGATATTGGGGGTGTGACAGAATGGAGTTTACATAACGCCACCCGATTTGGAGGGTAGAAGTGTCCATGTCCGCCGGACAGCGCAGCTTAAGGAGATCCGAGGAAAGGCTGCCGGCATCCGTGACGTAGAGCCATGTGCCGTCCGCAGTATACTCTGCTTGCTGGATCAGGCCGCAAAGCTCCTCCGTATACCGGTAGGGGTTTGTCAGGTCGAGATGGATATGCCGGATGGCAAAAAGGGCGATGATGAGGAGAAACGTTGCTGCCGCGGCGCTGACGCCGGTGAGCCATTGGCGGCGCTGCCGCTTCTGGTTGTTGTCCGCCATCTCCACCACGGCGCGCAGCGTCTCATTTTCCGCAGGGTACTTTTTTTCTTCCATAGCTTGCTCCTTTTCCTCTGCAGGCGCGGCGCACCGGAGGAGCGCGGCTGCCGTCAGACCCAAAGCCGTGGCCAACGGCTCCAGAAGCGTGACGTCGGGGTAGGAAAGTCCACGTTCCCATTTGCTCACGGCCTTATCGGTGACGTGGAGCATCTGGGCCAGCTGCTGCTGAGTCAGGTGCCGGCGTCTGCGATTTTCAGCGATAAAGGCGCCGAGAATTTGTTTGTCCAAAGTGATCACCTCGCCGCTATTGTAGCAAATGTGCCGGAAAACGCAACCGACCGGTGGTTTAGCTTGCCCATTTTTCGCATTTTCCGCGGAGTGGCTGGGAAAAACCGGCAAGGGTTGCGTGAAGGGAAAAATCGCGGTATAATACACTTAATACACTTTGCGCGGCGCGCAAAGACCGATATTGAGGTATGAAGGATGAAAACACAGGAAAAGCTGAACATGACTATGCTTTGCGATTTCTACGAGCTGACCATGGGCAACGGGTATTTCCAGACCGGCTACAAGGATCGCATCGTGTATTTCGATGTATTTTTCCGGAAGGTGCCGGACGGCGGCGGCTTCGCCATCACGGCGGGACTGGAGCAGCTCATCGACTACATCGAGAACCTGCACTTCTCGGAGGAGGACATCGCCTACCTGCGGGGCCGCGGCATCTTCTGCGAGGAATTTCTGGCCTATCTCCGTGACTTCCGTTTCACCGGCGATATCTATGCCATCCCCGAGGGCACGCCGGTATTTCCCAAGGAGCCGCTGGTGGTGGTGCGCGCACCGGCCATCGAAGCCCAGCTCATCGAGACCTTCACCCTGCTGACCATCAACCACCAGAGCCTCATCGCCACTAAGGCCAACCGCATCCAGCGGGCCGCCCGGGGCCGGACGGTGCTGGAATTCGGCTCCCGCCGCGCGCAGGGTGCGGACGCCGCCATCGTGGGCGCCCGCGCGGCCTATATCGGCGGCGTAGCCGGTACGGCCTGCACACTTTCGGACGAGGTGTACAGCGTGCCCGCCGGCGGTACTATGGCCCATGCCTGGGTCCAGATGTTCCCCAGCGAGCTGGAGGCGTTTAAGACCTACTGCCGCCTGTATCCCACCAACGCCACGCTGCTGGTGGACACCTACAACACGCTGCACTCCGGCATCCCCAACGCCATCCGTGCCTTTGACGAGGTGCTCAAGCCCCTGGGGATCACCCAGTGCGGTATCCGCCTGGACTCCGGCGACCTGGCCTACCTCACGCAGAAGGCCCGCAAAATGCTGGACGATGCGGGCTGGACGGACTGCAAGATCTCCGTGTCCAACTCGCTGGACGAGTACCTTATCCAGGACATGCTGCTGCAGGGCGCACAGATCGACATGTTCGGCGTGGGCGAGCGGCTCATCACCGCCAAGTCCGAGCCGGTGTTCGGCGGCGTCTATAAGCTGGTGGCCGTTGAGGAGCCGGACGGCACCATCGTGCCCAAGATCAAGGTCAGCGAGAACGTGGAGAAGATCACGGTGCCCCATTTCAAGAAGGTGTACCGCTTCTACGGCCGCGACAACGGCAAGGCTCTGGCCGACTACATGGCCCTCCACGATGAGACCGTGGACGATACCAGGGATCTGACCATCTTCGATCCGCTGGCCACATGGAAGAAAAAGCGCATCTACAATTTCGAGGCCCGCGAGCTGCTGGTGCCGGTGTTTCTGCACGGCAAGCGGGTATACGACAGCCCGTCGCTGCCGGAGATCCGCGAATACTGCCGTCAGCAGATAGACACCCTGTGGGACGAGGTGAAGCGTTTCGACTACCCCCACAAGTACTACGTGGACCTGTCCGATAAGCTCTGGGACATCCAGCAGCACCTGCTGCGCAGCTCCCAGGAATAAGATAATTGCCCCGATAGAAAGAGAGAAGGAGGAACGCCTATGAAAAAACCGAGAGTCCAACAGAGGACAGAGCGCCGCATATCTGCGGCGCTGAGGTTAGTGCTGGTGGCTGTGCTGCTGGTGGCCCAGATCGCGCTGGTGCTCCTCCTGAGCACTGCACTGAAGCAGCGGGCGGCGCTGGCCTACACCGCACTGGAGCTGGTGGCATTCGTCTGCGCTGTGTATATCTGGACGAAGCCCGGGACCACCAGCTACAAGGTGGGATGGATATTCCTGATTCTATTCCTGCCGGTGGTGGGCCTGATGCTCTACTGGCTGTGGAACGGCGGGCGGCAGTCCAAGCGTCTGGACCTGAAAAAGCTGCCGCGGCCCCAGGAGTCCGCCTGCAAGCAGGAAGAGAGCCGCCTGAACATAGAAAAGCTGCGGCAGAGCATGCCCCAGTGGGCTCCGCTGGCGTCCTATCTGAACAATAAAGGATTTTCCCTTTACAGGGCGACAGACGCAGTATATCTGCCCACCGGCAAGGACTTTCTGGAGGATATGCTGTCCGCCATGGAGAAGGCGGAGCGCTTCATCTTCCTGGAGTACTTCATTATGGCCGAGGGCGAGATATGGGATCGGCTGACCAACGTGCTGCGCCGCAAGAGCGGGCAGGGCGTGGAGATCAAGCTGATCTTCGACGACTTCGGCAGCATGATGCGCATGCCGGCGGAGCGGGTGGATGCCCTGCGCCGTGCCGGTGTGGAGGTCATCGTCTTTAATCCGGTACATCACTACGTGAACCGGCTGTACTTCAACTACCGCGACCACCGGAAAATCACCTGCATCGATGGCGATGTGGCCTTCACCGGCGGCGCCAACCTGGCCGATGAGTACGCCGACATCATCCGGCGCTTCGGCTACTGGAAGGACTGCGGCCTGCGGCTGGAGGGCGAGGGCGCCTGGGGCCTGACCCGTGAGTTCATCTACATGTGGGAGCGCCTGGGCGGCGAGATGCACAACGAGCATGACTACTACCGCCCTATTCACAGCGCCGCCTCCGACGGCTTCTGCCAGACCATCGTGGATGGGCCGGACAACAATCCTGACGCCACGGCGGAGGATGTGTTCCTCCAGCTGATCACGCGGGCCCGCCAGACGGTGTATATCACCACGCCTTACCTGGCCATCGACGAGCCCATGATCAAGGCACTGTGCGTGGCGGGGGACAGCGGCGTGGATGTGCGGCTGATGATGCCGGGCATCCCCGACCACTGGTTTGCCTATCAGGTGGCCCAGAGCTATTTTCCGGAGTTGACAGGCCACCATGTGAAGATATATACTTACACGCCGGGCCTTATCCACGGCAAGACCGTGATGGTGGACCGCGAGGCGGCCTTCGTGGGCTCGGTGAACATGGACTTCCGCAGCTTCCAGCTGCACTTTGAGTGCGGCGAGCTGCTGTACCGCATGCCCGCCATTGAGTCGCTGCTGGAGGATATGGACAACATCATCCAGAACAGCCAGCCGGTGACGCCGGCGCGCATGGCGGCGCGGCCATGGTATCTGCGAGTCGTGGGCGTGGTGCTGCGGCTGTTCGCCATGTGGATGTAAAGGAGGAACGCAAGTGGCCTGTTATATTTTCGGCGCAGGGGGCTTTTACGGTCTGCCGCAGCGTCCCGCGGCGGGAGACACCGTTATCGCCGCCGACGGCGGCTGGCGCATCTGCCGCCGGGAGAACATCACGCCGGACCTGCTGCTGGGGGATTTCGACTCCCTGCACACCGTGCCGGACTTCGCCCGCATCCGCCGCGTGCCGGTGGAGAAGGACGATACCGATATGATGCTGGCCATCAAGGAGGGCCTGGGCCGCGGTGAGACAGAATTTCACCTCTACGGCGGCATGGGCGGCCGCACCGACCATACCATCGCCAACCTTCAGGGGCTGCTGTATCTGGCGGACCACGGCGCACGGGGCTGGCTGTACGGCGACAGGGAGCGGTTCACCGCCATCCGGGACGGCAGCATCACCCTGCCCGCCCGGGAAAAGGGCATCGTGTCCGTGTTCTGCATGGGCGCGGACGCTCAGGGCGTCACCATCGAGGGCGGCCAGTACACGGTGCACGATGCGGTGCTGACGTCGTCATTTCCTCTGGGCGTCAGCAATCATTATGTGGGCAACCCTGTCCGCGTCACCGTGACGCGGGGCAGTTTGCTGATAGCATTGATCGAAAAGGAGTAAACAAGCATGAAAAAGAACGGACTGAATAAGCTGCTGGCCCTGCTGCTGGCGCTGGTGATGGTACTGTCTCTGGCCGCCTGCGGCAATAAGGCACAGGACAACGGCACCGCCGATAAGGACGCGGGCGCTGTCACCGATACCGACAACAACACCGGCGACAACGGCGATGCCGCTGCCCCGCAGGACAGCGTGGTGGCTGACGGCGACGTGATCGGCGAGGGCAAGACCGCCTTCACCGTGGAGGTCGCCCAGCTGGACGGCACGTCTATCACCTTCACCGTCAACACCGACAAGGAGACGGTGGGCGAGGCTCTGCTGGAGCTGGGCGTCGTGGCCGGTGACACCACTGAGTACGGCCTGTACATCACCACCGTCAACGGCGTGACGCTGGACTACAACACCGACGGCGCGTACTGGGCGTTCTACATCAACGGAGAGTATGCCTCCACCGGTGTGGATGCCACCAACATCGAAGCCGGCGCCGCCTACGCCCTGAAGGCGGAAAAGGCCGCCTGAGACAGCGGACAGACAAAAAGGACAGGCATGACCACTGGTCATGCCTGTCCTTTTTTTGTCTGGTTTTTCAGCGGAGCAGCGCCGCTTCGGCCTCACCCATGAGGTACAGGGAACCGCAGCACAGCACCGCACCGCCGTTGGCAGCCTTCGCCAGGGCCAGCGCAGCGCCCTCCGCCACGGTATCGCAGGCGGTAACAGGCTTGCCCAGCGTCTGGAGATATGATGCCAGCTCCTGGGCCGGCAGGGCCCGGGGACTGTCCGGCGTCACGGTGATGAACTGCGCCGCATAGGGCAGCAGCGGGGCGTACATCCGGTGATAGTCCTTATCCCGCAGTACGCCGGTGAGCACCGTCAAGGGCCGGTCCGGCAGGTAGTCCTGAATATTTTCCACCAGCGCCGCCATGCACTGGGGATTGTGGCCGCCGTCCATCACCACCAGCGGCTCGCGGCGCACCACCTCAAAGCGGACGGGCCAGCGCACCTGCGCCAGACCCTGCCGCACGGCGTCCTCACCGATGACCCAGCCCCGGCGGCGCAGTACCTCCACCGCAGTGAGAGCCGCAGCGGCGTTGCGCAGCTGCATCCGTCCCAGCAGGGGCAGGTGCAGGCCGGACAGAGAACCGAAGCTGAACTCCTGCCCCTCCAGAGAATGGCTGACAGGGACCAAGGTATCCATGTCCACAGGGTGCAGCGTCACACCGCACCGGCGGCAGCGGTCCGCCACCACCTCCCGCACCGACGGCGTACAGGGGTAAAGCACAGCGTCGCAGCCGGCTTTGATGATGCCGGACTTGGTGGCGGCGATCTTCTCCACCGTGTCGCCCAGGTAGGCGGTGTGGTCCAGCCCAATATTGCACAGCACCGCCGCCTCCGGCGCGGGGATGACATTGGTGGCGTCGAGCTCGCCGCCCATGCCCACCTCGCATACCACGATGTCGCATTTTCGACTTGCGAACCAGGAGAAGGCGATGGCTGTCACCATCTCAAATTCCGTGGGGTGGTCGGCCATGCCGTCCGCCAGCGGCCGCACCTCCTCCGTCACGGCGCACAGCTCCGCATCGGAGATGGGCGCGCCGTCGATCTGCATCCGCTCGTTGAACCGGAAGATGTAGGGCGAGGTGTAGAGCCCCGTGCGATAGCCCGCTGCCCGCAGCACGGAGGCAAGTATGGCGCAGGTGGAGCCTTTGCCGTTGGTGCCGGTGACGTGGACGAACTTCATCGTCCGCTCCGGATGTCCCATCTGGGCCAGCAGCTCGTTGATGCGGCTCAGGCCCAGGCTGCTGCGCCGCCAGTCCACCGCATGGATGTAATCCAGGGCTTCATTGATGGTCATGCTCTGCGCCTCCCTTGACCTGGATACGCCGCTGCACAGCGTTGAGTGCGCCGCGGCGCAGCAGCAGCCACACGATCAGCGTGTCCACCGTGCCGGTGAGGGCGAATTGGATGCTGCGGGACACCAGCTTTGCCAGGAAAAATGCCTGCTTGGCATCGCCGCCGTACACCAGAGCCAGCGCCATGCTCTGCCACAGGACGGAGCCCACGATGGCCGCGGGGAAGAAGGCCAGCGCCGTGCGGAGCAGGGCTGGCCGGTCCGTTACATACCGCCGTACCGCACCGGCCAGCAGGCCGTACAGGATGGGGGGTATGCAGAAAATGGGATTGTAGCCGAAGGGGGAGAACAGGCAGCCGATGAGATCGGCGGCGAAGCCCACCACCGCCCCGGGAATGGGGCCGAACAGCAGGCCCGACAGCACGATAGGCACGGCCTCCAGAGAGATACGGGTGGTCTCGGCGGGGATGAGGGTCAGCACCCGTGCCAGCACCACGCTCAGCGCGGTCAGCAGGGCGCAGACGGTGAGAGCGTAGGTGTTGAACACGGGACGGGATACGGTGCGCGGCAATTCTTTTTCGGGCATAAAAAAACCTCCTTATCCTTGGGATGGGAGGGATCTCATAGACAAAACAGCAGAATTTGCACCGTGTGGAAGCTGGAATGGAATCGCGGAGCAAGCTCCTTCGTCCGGCGGCAGCCTCCCATCCGTCCGGCACTTAACGCACCATTCCTACACACAGGCTGAGAGCATTATACAGCACGCCGCAGGGAAAAACAAGAGGGAATTCAGACGTTCCCTGCGGAACGGTGATTGACGGGACAGGCGGGCATTGTGTATAATGGTCAGCAGAATATACTGGGGAGGATGCGACATGGAGATACGGTTTACAGACGGCAGCTATACGGACGGCGGGGAGCGGATCATGCTGGACCCCACGGTCTACCCCGACTGGCAGATCGGCGCGGCGGCAGAGAGGGCGCTGCCGCCGGTGGAGGAGTTCCGCCGCCGGATGGGCCTCCTGCCGGAGGAGCTTATTCCCTACGGCAAGACGCCCAAGCTGGATTTTCTGCGCATCATGGAGCGGCTGAAGGACCGGCCCAGCGGCAAATATATCGAGGTCACGGCCATCACCCCCACGCCGCTGGGAGAGGGCAAGTCCACCACGTCTCTGGGCCTCATCGAGGGGTTGGGACACCTGGGCAAGAACGTGGGAGGCTGCCTGCGCCAGCCCTCCGGCGGCCCTACCATGAACGTCAAGGGCACCGCTGCCGGCGGCGGCAACGCCCTGCTGATCCCCATGACTGAGTTTTCGCTGGGCCTGACCGGCGACATCAACGACATCATGAACGCCCACAATCTGGCCATGACAGCGCTGAACGCCCGCATGCAGCACGAGCGGAACTACGACGATACCAAGCTGGCCCAGCGCGGTCTGCGCCGTCTGGACATCGATCCGGAGCGGGTGCAGTGGAGCTTTGTACTGGACTTCTGCTGCCAGGCGCTGCGGAAGATGCGTATCGGCCTGGGCGAGGGAAAGATGGACGGCTACCCCATGGACACCTGCGCCAACATCGCCGTTAGCTCCGAGCTGATGGCCATTCTGGCGGTGGCGCGGGATCTGCCGGATCTGCGCCGCCGCATCGGCGACATCGTGCTGGCCTACGACCGGCAGGGCCGCCCTGTCACCACTGAGGATCTGGAGGTGGCGGGCGCCATGACGGCCTGGATGCGCAATACGATAAATCCCACCCTGTGCTACACCGTGGAGCACCAGCCGGTGCTGGTCCACGCGGGGCCCTTCGCCAACATCGCCATCGGCCAGTCCTCGGTGATCGGGGACCGGCTGGGCACAAAGCTGTTCGACTATCACGTCACCGAGTCCGGCTTCGCCGCCGACATCGGGTTTGAGAAGTTCTGGAACGTGAAGTGCCGTCTGTCCGGCCTGAAGCCGGACGTATCGGTGCTGGTGGCCACCGTCCGCGCCCTGAAGATGCACGGCGGTGGGCCGGAGGTAACACCTGGTCGTCCACTGCCGGACGCCTACACAAAAGAGGACCTGACCCTGCTGGAGCGGGGCTGTGCCAACCTGCTGCACCACGTGAACATCATCCGCAAGTCCGGTGTCACGCCGGTGGTGTGCCTGAACCGATTCTATACCGACACGGATCTGGAGCTGGCGCTGGTGCGCCGCATCTGCGAGGAGTACGGCGTGCGCTGCGCCGTGTCCGACCACTGGCGCTATGGCGGCGCGGGGGCAGAGGAGCTGGCGCGGGCTGTGCTGGAGGCGTGTGAGGAGCCGTCGGAGCTGAAGCTGCTGTACCCCGATGATATGCCTCTGCGCCAGCGGGTGGAGCGCATCGCCAGGGAGGTCTACGGCGCGGACGGCGTGGACTGGTCGCCGCTGGCGGCGGAAAAGGCCGCGCGGTTTGAGAGCGACCCCAAGTATGCGGATTTCTGTACCATGATGGTCAAGACGCACCTCTCCCTGTCCCACGACCCCACGAAGAAGGGGGTGCCCACCGGTTGGCGTCTGCCGGTGCGGGATGTGCTGGAGTACAGCGGCGCACGGTTTCTGTGCCCTGTGGCCGGCGGCATCTCCATGATGCCCGGCACCGGCTCCGACCCCGCCTACCGCCGCATCGATGTGGATACGGCCTCCGGCGCGGTGACGGGCCTGTTTTAAGAGAGGAGCGCTTTTATGGACGATACGATGCGGAGCTGCCGCGAATTTACAGCGGTGCTGTCCTCCGCAGCTCCCGCGCCCGGGGGCGGCGGGGCGGCGGCACTGACCGCCGCCGTGGGCACGGCACTGTGCGGCATGGTGGCCAACCTCACCACGGGGAAAAAAGCCTACTCTGCGGTAGAAAGTGATATACAGCAATTGCTGTCAACTACAAATGCTTTACAGGAAAAGCTGCTGGATCAGGTGGCTGCGGACGCGGAGGGATTCCTGCCGCTGGCGGCGGTATATGCCCTGTCCAAGGACGCGCCTGACCGCGCGGCAAAGCTGGTGCAGGCATCGGAGACGGCCTGTGTCGTGCCGCTGCGGATCATGGAGCTGTGCGTGGATGCGCTGGCAGCTGCGGGGCGTCTGGCGGACATCGGCTCCCGTCTGGCGGTGTCCGATGCCGGGTGCGCCGCCGCCATTCTGGGCGGAGCATTGCGGGCGGCGTCCCTGAACGTGCTGGTGAATACCAAGGCCATGGGCGCGGCGGGCGCACCGCTGACGGAGCGGTGCCTTGCCCTGCTGGCCAGGGGCGAAGCGGCGTCTGACGCCGTATTCAAGCAGGTGAAGGACCGCCTGCTGTAAGGAGGAACGGCCTATGGCAAGACTATTGACGGGCAGAGAAGCGGCGTCGGCCCTGACCGAAGAACTGAAAGGGCGCACGGCATCGCTGGCGCGGCAGGGAGTGACGCCGAAGCTGGTGATCCTGCGCTGCGGCGAGAACGAAGCGGACGGCGCGTACCTGCGGGGCGCACTGAAACGCGGCGCACTGTGCGGCGTAGAGGTCGAGGTCCGTACCTTGCCGGATACGGCATCGCGGCAGCAGCTGCTGGACGCCATCGATGCTGTCAACGCAGACAGCACCGTCCACGGATGTTTGCTGCTGCGGCCCCTGCCGCCCCATCTGCGGGACGCGGAGCCGGAGATCTGTGACCGGCTGCTGCCGGAAAAGGATGTGGATGGTATGACCGGCACCTCCGCCGCCGGTGTGTATCTGGGCCGGCCTTTGGGCTTCGCCCCCTGCACGGCGGAGGCGGTGACGGTACTGCTGGAGTATTACGGCGTGGCCTGCGCCGAAAAGCGGGCGGTGGTCATCGGCCGCTCTCCCGTGGTGGGACGGCCTGCGGCCATGCTTCTGCTGGCGCGGAATGCCACGGTGACGGTGTGCCACACCGCTACGGCGGACCTGCCTGCCGTCACCCGCGGAGCGGACATCATCGTGTCGGCGGCCGGTGCGGCGGGGAGCCTGACGGCAACTCACGTCCGACCTGGCCAGACGGTGATCGATGTGTCCGTGAGCTGGGATGCGGCGCGGAACGCTATGGTGGGCGACGCGGAATTTGACGCCGTGTCCGCCGTGGTGGACGCCATCACGCCGGTACCCGGGGGCGTGGGCGCGGTGACATCCGCCGTGCTGATGCGCCATGTGGTATTGGCGGCGGAACGCAGAAGAAAGTAAGAAGTAAGAGGATAGAGGGTATATGAATCTGTTTTTGACGTTGGCATATCTGTTTTTCATCGGCTCCGTGCTGGGCTGGGTGTTGGAGCTGTTCTATCGGCGCTTCATCTCCGGCGCCAATCCGGAGCGGAAGTGGATCAATCCGGGCTTCTGCGTGGGCCCTTACGTGCCGCTGTACGGTTTCGGCCTGTGCATCCTGTTTGTGCTGGCCTATATCGGCGACGCCCATAAGGTCAACACCACGGGCGGCAAGCTGCTGATGTTTCTGGGCATGGCGGTGAGCATGACGGCCATCGAGTACATCGCCGGTATCGTGTCCCTGAAATTCATGCACATCCGCCTGTGGGATTACAGCAGCCAGTGGGGAAACATCCAGGGCCTCATCTGCCCGCAGTTCTCCCTGATCTGGGCGGCGGCCAGCGCGGGATATTACTTTCTGGTACACCCCTACATTCTGAATGCGCTGCGGTGGCTGTCGGAGAATCTGGCGTTTTCTTTTGTCATCGGATACTTCTTCGGCGTGTTCACCATCGACGTGGTCTACTCCGCACACCTGGTCACCCGCATCCGTAAGTTCGCCCAGGAGAACGAGGTGGACATCAAGTTCGAGCGCCTGAAATCCCATATCCGCAGCCGTCAGGACGAGCTGCGGGAGAAGAACAACTTCCTGTTCGCCTTCCGCTCCAGCCACTCGCTGGCCGAGCACCTGCGTGAGGCGCAGGAGGCATGGGAGGAGCGGCGCAAGAGTATCAAGTAGTGAGCGGCATCCCAGCCTCCGCCAGCTGGCGGCACGGGACATCCCGTAGTGGAATTAATATTTATACAGGAGGAATGTAAAGTGAACGACCTTTACAGAAAAAAACCGGAGGAATGTCACTATTCCTTCACCCAGCACAGAGCCTGCGAGTTCTTTCCGTGTCACAAGACCGACCATCCGGAGGACTTCAACTGTCTGTTCTGCTACTGTCCGCTGTATACGCTGGGCAGTCACTGCGGCGGCAACTTCGTCTATCTGGACAGCGGCGTGAAGGACTGCTCCAATTGTCTGGTGCCCCACGGGCGGGGGAGTTACAGCTACGTGGTGAAGAAATTTCCTGAGCTGATGGAACTGGCCAAGAAAAACCGTTGACACGGCAGGGATACAGAACTGCAAGCAGGCCCCGCGGCATGGCTGCGGGGCCTGTTTTTATGCGGGGGAAGGGACGTCATGTGGACATTCAGGCGGCGCATGCGGCCATTTGACTGAGGTTCACAGTGGGGGGAGAGTCCTGCGATCGCTTGAGATGCCGGACTACTTTTCCGTGACCACCTGGGCGAAGCCCATGGCGAAGAGCTGGGCAGCGCGGAGGGCCTCACTGAGGGAGTTGCCGGCGGTGCCGATCTCTACCAGCATGCTGCCGGTGGTCAGGTGCTGGTTGTAGTTGGAGTTGCGCAGCGTCATGGGGCGCATCAGGGTGGGGGAGGTGTCCGTCAGCCTCTGCTGTACCGCCACGGCCAGCTTCACATTTTCCAGCCAGTGGTCGTTGTTGCTGCCCATGACAAAGCTGATCTGGGCGCAGCTGGGGTCCTCGCGGGTAATGACCTTGTACTGGTGGCCCGCCTTATCCTCGATGGCGTCGCGGTGGACATCCAGCACGAAGGACAACGTGGGATATTTTTCCAGATAGCCGCGGATGGCTTCTGCCGCCCGCTCGTAGGCCCCGTCGTAGGCGGGATCGTCGTACAGCACACGGTCATGAAGGACGGAGATGCCGTAGGAGGACAGGACGGCAGCGATCTCATCACCCACGCGGATCATATTCACCGAGTTATCCGCCGTGCGGCAGGTGCCGGTGGGGGCATACTCCTGTCCTTTGGGCATGGTGTAGGCCTCGCTGCCGTGGGTGTGGACGATCAGAACCTGAGGCGCGTCGTCGGAGAGTGCGGCGGCGAAGCTGCCGTCGAACCAGGCGGGGTCCAGCGCCTTGGTGGAGTTGTTTTTGATAAATACGTCACCTACCTGCACAAAGCCGGAGGGGGAGGTGGGGGCGATAGTCTGGGACGCGGCGCCGTTGTCGGCATCGTCCTGCGGCGCATCTGGCAGGGAGGGCTGCGGCGTCTCCTCCGGCTCCTTCCGGGACGTGGCGGGCTCCGATACGGGGGCCGCGTCATCTGACGCAGGAAGGGAGGATACCTCCGCCCAGGCGGACAGCAGCAGCGGAGACTCCCGCAGGGCCAGCATGGCGGGCAGAGCCAGCGCGTCCATCGGAAATGTGTCGCCCAGCTCCCAGCGGAGCAGAGCCACCGGCAGGCGGGCGGAGTCGCGGACGGCGGCAATCGCGCTGCGCAGGCTGTCGGCACCGGCGGTGACGGCGGTGATCCACAGCGTGGCGGCGGCCAGAACAATGGCGGCAAGACGGGTAAAGCGGCTTTTTTTCACAGGTATCCCTCCTCTGCGGTATAGACAAGCCTATGCGGCAGCGGAGCGGGATATGATTTTTTCCTTGCAAAACGGGGCGAAAAGCGGTATAATGCAAAAAAGACGAATATGGCTCATATAGTCCCGCAGCAACGGTGCGGGACGTTTCTACGGCGCCGCCGACGGCGCCACTATGGGTGTTCTGACAGTGTGCAGAACGCCTTTTTATTTTTCATGGGAGGTACGAGTCATGACACAGGTGCTGCGCGGAAACATCGTTCACGCCCCTAAGATGGGAGAGCTGTCCATCCTGGAGCACGGCTGCTTGGTGTTGGAGGACGGCGTGATACAGGCGGTCTGTTCCGATCTGCCCCAGGAGCTGGAGGGGGCAGAGCTGCGGGACTACGGCGACCGGCTGCTGATGCAGTCCTTCGTGGACATGCACCTCCACGCGCCGCAGTACCCCATGCTGGGCATGGGGATGGACTTACAGCTGCTGGACTGGCTGAATACCTACACATTCCCCACGGAGGCGCGGTTCGCCGACACGGACTACGCCCGCAGGGTGTACCGGCGGCTGGCCGGCGACCTCATCACCAGCGGCACCACGAGGGTGTGCATGTTCTCATCCCTCCACACGGAGGCCACGTGGATCTTGATGGATGAGCTGGAGAGGGCCGGCGTCACCGGCTATGTAGGCAAGGTGAACATGGACCGCAATGGCCTGCCCGGGGTGCTGGAGGAAACCACGGAGGAGTCCATCCGCGAGACGGTGCGGTGGCTGGACGGGTGCCATTTTGAACACGTCAGGCCCATCATCACGCCGCGGTTCACTCCCAGCTGCACCGACGAGCTTATGGCGGCGCTGGGGAAGCTGGCCCGGGAGCGGGAGCTGTACGTCCAGTCCCATCTGTCGGAGAACACCCGCGAGATCGACTGGGTGCGGGAGCTGCACCCCGACTGCAAGCAGTACTGGGAGACCTACGACAAGTACGGATTGTGGAAGGATCACACGGTGATGGCCCACTGCGTCCACTCCGACCAGCGGGAACGGGCGGCCATCCGCGATGCCGGTGTGGTGGTGGTACACTGCGCAGATTCCAACGTGAACATCTGCTCCGGCCTGTGTCCCGTGCGGCAGATGGTCAACGAGGGACTGTGGGTCACGCTGGGCAGCGACATCGCCGGCGGCGCGCAGCTGCCTATGTACAAGGTCATCACCATGTCCATCCGCACCTCCAAGGCACGGCGGGTCACGGACGGCTGGCACCCCGATTTCCTGACAGTGCCGGAGGGATACTATCTGGGTACCACGGCGGGCCACCGGTACTTCGGCGCGGGGGACGGCTTTGCGGTGGGGGATAAGCTCCACGCGGTGGTCATCGATGACGGCGACTTCCCCGAGGCCAGCCATCCCCTGTCGGTGAGGGAGCGGTTCGAGCGGGCTATCTACATGACCCACCGGCACAACATCGTGTCCGTCTGGTCCGACGGGCGGGAGGTCGTGCGGCGGTAACAGCGCAGAAAAGGGGGCGGCGGAAGCCGTCTCTTTTTTTGAAGCGTTTTGTACGAAACAGGGAAAATGCGCAAAACGGCAGAGGCGGCGCGTTGACAGACGGACATCGCGGGATTATAATAGAGAGGAAAGTTGGAATGCCGTCGGAAAATGTCCCTGATGCGGGGCGGAAACGGACGGACATACTGTGAAGTAAATTGGCTTTACAGAGACTGCGAAACGGTGAAGACTACGATATAAGGAGGCTGCACATGAAAAAGATTCTGGAGATCGCCGCCGGTGCGGCGAAGAAGGCGGCCGGCACGGCGCTGGCGCTGGTGGGCAAGGGCTTTTCCCTGTGCCTGTCCGCTGTACGGCACGCGGCTGCGGCGGCGAGACATCTCACCACCAAGGTGACGGGCAAGGCGGCGCACTGCGTGGGCGGTAAGATCAAGAAGGCGGCGGCACCGGCGCTGAAGGGCGTCATGATCGTGTCCGCCGCGGTGACGGTGTTGTCCTGCGTGGGCTGGCTGGTGGCCCGTCGGGACTGAGAAACCGCAAACGGTACAAGACGGGGAGGTGCGCTGCGCATCTCCCCGATATGTTATGAAAAAAGGAGTGTCCTGTATGGAAAGAAAGGAATTCAAAGCGGAGTCCAAGCGGCTGCTGGACCTGATGATCAACTCGATCTATACCCACAAGGAGATCTTCCTGCGGGAGATCATCTCCAACGCCTCTGACGCCATCGATAAGCTGAGCTATCTCAGTCTCACCGACGATAAGGTGGGCATCAGCCGCGACCAGTTCGCCATCACGCTGGCAGTAGACAAGGAGAAGCGGCTGCTGACCGTCAGCGACAACGGTATCGGCATGGACCAGAGCGAGCTGGAGAACAATCTGGGCGTCATCGCCTCCTCCGGCAGCCTGCGGTTCCGGCAGGAGATGGAGGGCGAGGCCGCCGCGGACACCGACATTATCGGCCAGTTCGGCGTGGGCTTCTACTCCGCGTTCATGGTGGCCGATGAGATCACCGTCATCACCAGAAAGTATGGTCAGGACCAGGCATGGAGGTGGCAATCCACCGGTGTGGACGGCTACACCATCGAGCCCTGCGAGAAGGAGACGGTGGGCACCGACATCATCATGCACATCAAGGCAGACGGCGAGGAGAAGGAGGAGTACAGCCAGTACCTGCGGGAGCACACGCTGTACGCGCTGGTGAAGAAGTACTCGGACTACATCCGCTTCCCCATCCGCATGGAGATGCCCCATTCCGTCCGGAAGGAGGGCAGCTCCGACGAAAAACCGGAGTACGAGGAGAAGTACGAGTGGGAGACGCTGAACAGCATGGTGCCTCTGTGGCAGCGGAAGAAAGGCGATGTGACTAAGGAGGAGTACGACGAATTTTACCAGCAGCGGTTTGCCGACCCCCATCCGCCGCTGAGCGTTATCACCGTGTCCGCTGAGGGCGCTGTGACCTACAAGGCCATGCTGTTTATCCCCTCCGCGGCCAACGGGAGGTACTACACCGAGGACTATGAGAGCGGCCTGCAGCTGTACTCCGCCGGTGTGATGATCATGGACAAGTGCGCCGACCTGCTGCCGGACTGCTTCAACTTCGTCCGCGGCGTGGTGGATTCGCCGGATCTGAACCTCAACATCTCCCGCGAGCTTTTGCAGCACGACCGGCAGCTGAAGATCATCTGCGCCAATCTGGAGAAGAAGATCCGCGGGGAGCTGGAGCGGATGCTGCGGGACGAGCGGGAGAAGTATGAGCAGTTCTGGCAGAGCTTCGGCCGCCAGCTGAAGGTGTGCGCCATGGACAACTACGGCGCCAAGAAGGAGACGCTCCAGGATCTGATGCTGTTCTACTCCTCCACGGAGAAGAAGCTGGTGACGCTGGCGGAGTACGTGGGCCGCATGAAGGAGGATCAGAAGTTCATCTATTATGCCTCCGGCGATACGGTGGAGGCCATCGATCATATGCCGCAGACAGAGCTCTTAAAGGAGCACAGCATGGAGATCCTGTACTTCACGGACAAGGCGGACGAGTTCCTGGCCGATATCCTGCGGACGTATCAGGACAAGCCCTTCCGCTCCGCCATCGACGGAGATCTGGAGCTGGGCGATGCCCAGAAGCCCGATGAGACGGAGCACTACAAGGACGCCTTCGACTTCATCAAGGAGACGCTGGGCGGCCGCGTGGACACCGTGAAGGCATCCACCAAGCTCAAGACCCATCCGGTGTGCCTTACCAGCGGCGAGGGCGTCACCTTTGAGATGGAGAAGTACTTCACGGCGGTGCAGCCGGAGCTGGGCCTGAAGGCCAAGCGCATTCTGGAGATCAACGTGGACCATCCGGCGTTCCTGGCCTTCGAGGCGGCGCGGGTGACGGACCCCGAAAAGGCCAAGAAGTACGCGGAGATCCTCTACAACCAGGCCGTGCTCATCGCGGGCATGCCCATCGAGGATCCGTCGTCCTACACCGACCTGCTGTGCTCCCTGTGGCAGTAAGGCAACAGAAAAAACCTCCCCTGACCGGCGGTCGGGGGAGGTTTTTTATCAGGCGTATTTCTTCTTTTTCACCGTTATGGAGAGGAGCAGGGCGGCGCTGCACACGCAGGCTGCGCTCCACAGTGCCACGCGGCTGCTGTCCGCTGTCCTGGGGGAGGACACGCCCACCGCGGCGGTGCGGTCTGCGCCGGTAGAGGTATGGACCTGGTAGGTGATGCACACGGGGGACATGCTGGTGAACCGGACAAGGATGCCGTCCTTGGTCCTGGTTCCCTTCAGCGTCTCGATCTGGCCCGCGCGCTCACCGGAGGTGATCATGTGGGTGATGACAAAGGTGCAGCTGCGGTTCGTGCCCTGGGGATAGGGAAGGAGCACCTCCACGCCCTCGGCGGGGAAGTTTTCCGGCGCCACCGTGGTCAGGGTGCCGTCGTCACCGCGGACCTGAAGGGTCACATCTAACAGGACGCTAGCCATCGTTTTGCTTCAGCGAAGTGTTGGAAGCCTGCGCCGCCTGCACCAGCGCCTGATAGATGGCGTCCACGGTGGGATACTGCTGGGCGACGGTCTCCGGCACGGAGGTCAGGCCGGTGGAGATGGATGTCTGCAGAGAGGAATTGTCGGGGCCGGTCAGTCTGGGCACGATGAGGGAGGCCATGTCGCGTTCGTCCGCGATCAGATGCGTACCGTCCTCATCAAAAAAACACTGGTCACAGATACTGCACTGCCAATAGGTCTGGTAGCCGTCGGAGGTGTAGGTGGGGGGCGTATATGTGATTTGTACCGTAAAACAAGCGCCCTCGGCTAAGTGCGCCGGAGTTCGCAAATCCATTATACCGCATCTGGTGCGTATTGGAAAGGCTTGTCTGGAAGATGCTGGAAAATGTAGGGGACGTGTTTTGCAGTTAGAAATGCGTTAGAAGAGCAGAGGACGGCTACCTGATCTGGGCAAAAAGAAAACCTTGAAACCATTGTGGTTTCAAGGTTTTCTTTGGTGGAGATAAGCGGGATCGAACCGCTGACCTCTTGAATGCCATTCAAGCGCTCTCCCAGCTGAGCTATACCCCCATATTTTGTTGCCGCATCGCTGTCGACTTGCTTAGTATAGCATAAAAGCGAAAAATGTCAACCCCTAAATTCAAAATTACCCGAGAAATTTTCCGACGCCGTCCAAACGTTCTCCGAGCTCTGCCCGACAGTCGCCGGAAAGGGAAAGGGGGACCGTGGAAACGGTCCCCCTGTGTGTCGGTGAAGGCGGTACGTACCCGAAAGCTGGGGCTTACACCTTCAGCTTGTCCTTCTGCACCTCGTTCAGGCTGGCGATGACCATGCCCGTCAGGGCAAACAGCGCAATGACGTTGGGCAGGACGATCAGGTTATTGAACATGTCGGTGAGCTCCCAGACGAAGTCGCTGCCGGAGACGGTGCCCAGGAAGATGAACACCAGCGCGATGATGGTATAGATGACGCTGCACAGCTTGCTGTTCTTGCGGCCGAACAGATAGTTGGCGTTGATCTTGCCGAACAGGTTCCAGCTGAGGATGGTGGAGAAGGCGAAGAACAGCAGGCAGATGGCCACAAACTTGGCGCCCAGGCTGGCACCAAATACGGAGCCAAAGGCGGTCTGGGCCAGGTTGGTCTTGCCGATACCGTCAGGGATGACACCGGTGGCCAGAGGGCCGTCCTTGGCGTACAGCGTGCAGATGATGACCAGTGCGTTAAGGGTCAGCACCACAAAGGTGTCGATAAACACACCGATCATGGCCACCACACCCTGATCATGGGCGTGGGCCACGTTGGCCTGGGCGTGGGCGTGGGGCGTGGAGCCCATACCGGCCTCATTAGAGAACAGGCCGCGCTTGGCACCCTGGCTGATGGCGGTCTTGATGGCGTAGCCAAAGCCGCCGCCGATGATGGCCTGAGGCTGGAAGGCGTACTTGAAGATCATGCCGAAGGTGGCGGGGACGTACTGGATGCGGGCGATGAGGATCGCCAGACCGCCCAGCAGGAAGATACCGGCCATGATGGGGACCAGCTTCTCCGTCACTGCGGCCAGACGCTGCACACCGCCCAGGAAGATGACGGCGCAGATGATGACCAGCACAATGCCCATGATCCAGGAGGGAACGCCAAAGGCGGTCTCCATGGTGGAGCCAATGGAGTTGGACTGGACCATGCAGCCCATGAAGCCAAGAGCCAGAATGATGGACACGGCGAAGAAGCCCGCCAGGAACTTGCCGAAGCCGCCCTTGAACGCAGTGGTGATGTAGTACACCGGCCCGCCCTTGATGTTGCCGTCCGGCTCCACGATGCGGGTTTTCTGGGCCAGCGTGGCCTCGGCGTAGATGGTGGCCATGCCGAAGAAGGCGATGATCCACATCCAGAAGATGGCGCCGGGGCCGCCGGTGAGGATGGCGCCGGAGGCGCCCACGATATTGCCGGTGCCCACCTGAGCGGCGATGGCGGTGGCCAGCGCCTGGAAGGATGTCATACCGCTCTTCTGTGCACCGCCGCGGAGGTTCATCTCACCGAAAAACTTCCGCATACCCTCGCCGAAGCAGCGGATCTGCACGAAGCGGGTGCGGATGGAATACCACAGGCCCACGCCTACCAGCAGGAAGATGAGGATGTAGTTGGACAGGTACTCGTTGATCTTGGCTACGATGGGAAACAGGATGGATTCGATCATGGGTTCATTCTCCTTACCAAAAAAATTAAGAGCCGCTGTATCACAGCGACTCTGGAGAAGTCAGGGGACAAGTCATCTCACTTGTCAGCTCCGTCCTTTTGCCTGAGAGATTCAGCGTGGAAACGCCTTGCACCTTCGGCACCCAATTGAATGGGATTCTCCAGAGTACCCTCCGCATCCGGTCTGATCATTCCGGACGTTTCATCGGGTGTATCAAATTGATGGACGTATGTTATCACAGAACGGACAGCTTGGCAACCCCCTTTTTCGGATTTTTGCGAAAAAATACAAATTCGCCGAAAAAACACGGACCCGCAGCAGGGCGGGCCCGTGTGGGTATCGCACGGTGCGGCCGTCAGGGCCGCAGCGTGAAGGTCATGGCGACGGGGTTGTGGTCGGACCAGGCGAAGCCGGTGTCGATGACCACGGCGCTCTCGGCGGTGACGTTGGCCGTCACCAGGAAGCCGTCCACCGTCAGGACGTACTGTCCCTGGTGGTAGGGGCCGTCGGCGTTGCGGCAACTGGGGACGGGGTCATCCTTGTCCAGCGGCGTTACCAGAGAGATATCCAGTCCCTCGAAGGTGCCGGCAGGGATGGGCTGTGCCCAGGAGTATTCCTGATCCGCCTCGCCGAACCAGGCGGCGGAGTCGCCCAGCAGATCCTTATTGAAGTCGCCGCCAGCCACGCACCAGTTGCCTGCATCGTACTCCGACTGCATGTCCGCCAGCAGCAGCTTCAGCTGCTCCGTGGCGATGGTGCCATCGCTGGTATATGCGGAGAGATGCAGGTTGTAAAGGACAAGCTCTTTACCGCCTTCCACGGGGATGCGGCTGACGGAATAGCACCGGTCCAGGTCCAGCAGCTTCATGAAGCCGCCCTCCACCGGCAGCTCCACACGCCCGGCCGAGGTGATGGCGGCGGAGGAAAGGGTCAGCAGGCCGGAGCGGGACGCGCCGTGAGGCCGCAGCAGGGGGTACATCAGGTACGGCGAGTCGTAGTTCTGGCAGAACACGCCGCTCATGTCCTCCAGCGCCTCGGTCAGATAGGGCCGCTCGTCCACCTGATAGCTGCGGGTGGAGCCGATGTCCACCTCCTGCGCCAGCAGGAAGTCCGGCGACTGCTCCGTCAGAAACGCGGAGATCTCCGACAGATTCTTCGTCAGCCGCTCTTCGCTCCACGCACGGGACTCAGTGCCGCCGTCCATAAAGAAGCCGTAGTCGTCCTCGTAGGCACCGAAGCCGATGTTGTAGGACAACACGGTGTAGGGCGTGTCCGTCCGGACGGATGCGGCGCCGCCGTCGGAGGGTGTCAGCGCCATGTCGCCGATGCGGTGATAGTCGATGAATACGTAGGCCACGTAGCCGCCCACGATGAGCAGGATCGCCAGCAGGACGCACAGCGCGGCCTTCAACCATTTTTTCACGTTCAGGGGCCTCCTTTACTTTGCATTGTTTACATTTTTGTCAGCTTATAGTATACTTGCTTTTATCGTATTTGAAAAGAGGGAATCCAGTTGAAGAAGATCGTGATACGCTTCAATGCACCGGTGATCCTGACGTTTGCCCTGCTGAGCCTGCTGGCCCTGCTGCTGGGCAACTGGACCAACGGCGCGACGACCTACCAATATTTCTCCGTGTACCGCGCATCGCTGTCTGACCCGCTGACCTACCTGCGGTTCTTCGGCCACGTGCTGGGCCACGCGGACTACGAGCACTATATGAGCAACATGCTGCTGATTTTGCTGGTAGGGCCGGGGCTGGAGGAGAAGTACGGCAGCGGCACCATGGTCTGGACCATCGCACTGACCGCCCTCATCACGGGGTTGGTGCACTTTGTGTTCTTCCCCAACACCGTGCTGCTGGGGGCCAGCGGCGTGGTGTTCATGATGATCGTGCTGTCCTCCTTCACCGCCATGCGCCGCGGCGAGATCCCCGTCACGCTGATTTTGGTGGTCATCTTCTATCTGGGCGGCGAGATCATGGATGGGCTGTTCAAACAGGACAGCATCTCCCAGATCACCCACATCGTGGGCGGGCTGTGCGGCCTGGTGTTCGGCTTTACCATCCGGCGGGGCAGGAGGTAGCGCCATGTGGATACTCATCGGTGTCACGGCGGTGCTGCTGGTGTGCGACCGCGTGCTGAAGGCGCTGGCCCGCAGCGAAAAGCTGCGGTATCGCGGAAAGCTCCTGCAGCTGACGCATCTGGAGAACCCGGGCTTCTTTCTGGGCAAGGGCAGCCGCTATCCCGGATTCCTGCGGTGGGCACCGCTGGGGATCTGGCTATTGGCGGCGGCGCTGCTGCTGCCCGATGTGGAGCGGCGGACGGCGCCGGCACGGCTGGGCATCCTGCTGACTCTTACCGGCGGCCTGAGCAACCAGTACGACCGGCTGCGGCGGGGCAGCGTCACGGACTACGTCCGATTCCCCGGGGCGGGGAAGAAGCTGCGGAGCCTCGTGTGGAATCTGGCGGACTTCATGCTGCTGGGCGGCACGGTGCTGACGGCCATCGGGCTCCTGCGGGAGCTGATAAAGGGCAAATAAGACAAAAGGCTGAGCGAAGCTCAGCCTTTTTGTACGCGTATCCGTCACTTCTCCTTATAATACAGGCGGCAGTGGCAGTAGCCTTCGTAGTCAGGGTCGGCGATCTGGTCCTTGAACTCCCTGCACATGCAGCGGTTCTCCTCGGTGCGGGCCAGGCGGCAGGGACAGTAGCCGCCGGTGCGGCGCAGGCCCTCACGGATGGTGCGGACGATCTCCTGATCTTCGTTGAGACGTACCTTCATACGTATTTCTCCTTTTGTATTGGGTTTACTGTCAGTATAACCGGCGGCGCGGCGTTTTGCAACCATGTAAAAGGGTCAGGGAACGCTTGCGCGTTCCCTGACCTGCGGGAATAGAGGGGGTCGGATGACAGGTGGAAGGGCCTGTATCAGAACGCACGGCGCTGGGTGAGCAACCGCACGAAAGCCACGATGGCCAGTACGCCGATGGCTGCCGCCGCGCCAATGCTCACAAAGGAGAGCATCGTACCTACGGCGTTGGGCAGGAAAAACGCTGCCACAGCGGACACCATGCACAGAACCACCAGACCTGCGATCGTATTCATCTTCACCATATTCGTGTTCTCCTTTCTATCAGATCCGTGTTGCGTTTTACTTTGTACCTATACTATACCAGACCTTTTGGTACGCATCCTTACAGGGAAAAGACAAATTGGTGGGAAGTTGGATACAAAACGGTTACATACCGGTCAATTCGGTGACAATAGACGGGGGATTTCTCCTTGTCAACGGGAGGAATATTTGCTATAATACAGAGAACTATCGAAAAGCGGCGTTTCTGAAAGGGAGGAGCTTCCTTTGCAATATCTGACAAATCTTTGGAATGCGCTGGACTTCGGCTCGCTGGAGAGTATCCTGCTGCGGCTGGCCGCCGTGTTCCTGTGCCTGACCATCCATGAGACGTGCCACGGACTGGCCGCCTACGCGCTGGGAGACCCCACCGCCAAGCGGGCTCATCGGCTGAGCCTGAACCCGCTGCGGCACATCGACTGGATCGGCTTTGTGATGATGATCGTGGCGGGCTTCGGCTGGGCTAAGCCCGTGCCGGTGAATCCCAACTACTTCAAAAAGCCCAAGCAGGGCATGGCGATCACGGCGCTGGCCGGCCCGGTCTCCAACTTCGTGCTGGCGCTGCTGCTTCTGCTGGCGGCGCGGCTGGTCTATCTCCGCGCTCTGGCCACGGGTACGCTGCCGGAGACGCTGTTCACGTTCCTGGTGAATACCGCGTCCCTGTCGGTGGGTCTGGGCCTGTTCAATCTGGTGCCGGTACCGCCGCTGGACGGCTCCAAGGTCGTGGCGGTGCTGCTGCCGGACCGCGCCTATAACTGGCTGATGCGCTACGAGCAGTTCGGTATGGTGCTGCTGGTAATCATCATCTCCGTAGGCATCGGCAGCAATGCGCTGGACGCGGCCATCCGCTGGGTGTTCGATCTATTCTGCCGCATCGTCGGCTTCTGAGGAGCAAAACCGTTGGACGATCTGATCTTTAAGCTGGAAAGGGTGGTGCAGACCAAGGGCAGCGAGCCGCTGGAGGATTTCGAGGGGCCGCTGGATCTGATCCTGTTCCTGCTGAGCAAAAACAAAATTGAAATACAGGACATCCCCATCGCCCTGATCCTTGACCAGTATCTGGCGTATCTGGAGCAGCGCAAGCAGATGGATCTGGAGGTGGCCAGTGAGTTCATCACCATGGCTGCCCACCTGATGTATATCAAGACCCGCATGCTGCTGAGTCTGGAGGATGAGGAGGCGCAGAGCGAGATGGACGCCCTCATCCAGTCTCTGGAGGAGCGGAAGCGGGGCGATGCCTACGCCAAGGTGCGCTACATCACCGAGCGGCTGGGCCCCATGGGAGAGTTCGGCCGCAGCGTGCTGACCCGCCCGCCGGAGCCTATGGAACGGGGCAAGATCTACGAGTACCAGCAGGAGCCGGCGGATCTGATCCTGGCTATGCAGGAGGTGACGGACCGCCGCGGTCAGGTGGAGGAGGCTCCGCCGCTGAAGGCCTTCGACGAGATCGTGAAGCGGGAGCCGTACCCGGTGGAGACCAAGGCGCGGGAGATCATCCGCCGCCTGCGGCAGGGGGGCATCACCCGATTCCTGCTGCTGTTCCGCGGCAGCCGCAGCCGCAGCGAGCTGGTGGCCACGTTTATGGCGGTGCTGGAGCTGTGCCGGAGCAACCTGATTCGGCTGGCGGGCTCTGCCAGCGACTGCACCGTCACCTGCGACAGCGACGTGCCGGAAGAACTGACATAAGGGGAGAAGCATGGATACACGGGAAATGAAAGAGATCGAAGCTGCGGTGGAGGGCATCCTGTTCGCCTCCGGCGAGCCGGTGGCCGTGGACCGCATCTGCGTGGCGCTGGACATGGACCGCCCCACGGTGGAGCTGGTGCTCCAGCGGCTTCAGGACTATTACAGCTATGAACGGCGGGGTATCCGCCTTTTGAAAATGGAGGACAGCTACCAGCTGTGCTCCGCGCCGGAGTACGGCGATCAGATCCGCAAGGCATTCGAGATCCGAAAGCCTGCCAAGCTGAGCCAGCCGGCACTGGAGGTACTGACCATCATCGCCTACTACCAGCCCACCACCCGCGCCTATGTGGACCAGATCCGCGGCGTGGACAGCTCCTACACCGTGGGACTGCTGCTGGACCGGCACCTCATCGAGGAGTGCGGCAGGCTGCAGGTGCCCGGGCGGCCCCGCCTGTACCGGACGACCCAGTCGTTCCTGCGGGCGTTCCACCTGAACTCACTGGAGGATCTGCCGCAGATGCCGGGGCTGGAGGCCGACGGCCAGATGCGCCTGGACGACGAGGGGAACCTGCCGGCGGAGGGAGAATGAGAGGAAGGGGGGACCCTGTTGGTCGCACTGTGGATATTGGGCATACTTCTGCTGCTGATCATCCTGCTGCTGTTGCTGCGGGTAGGTGTGCGCATCCGCTTCGGCGACGAGCTGTGCGTCACGGCCACAGCAGGTCCCATCCGGCTGCAGCTGGTGCCCAAGCCGGAAAAAGAAAAAAAGGAAAAGCCCAAAAAGGAGACGGCGTCCGGAGCGAAAAAGGAGGGCGGCGAGAAGAAGTCCTCCGACAAGAAGCTGCCGCTGGGCCTGACGTTCGCCGATATTCGCAGCGCGCTGCCCGCCCTGTGGGAATCCCTGAAGCGAGGCCTGCGCCGGACGCGGCAGCGCCTGCGCATCGACCCCATGCAGCTGTCGGTGTGCTTCGGCGGCGACGATCCCGCCCGGGTGGCGGAGACCTACGGCTGGGCTAACGTTGCCATGTGGACGGTGATGCCGGAGGTGGAGAAGCTGACGCGCATGCCGGACCCCCGCATCCATCTGGAGACGGATTTCAACGCCGCCGAGACCCGCGTCAGCGGCGAAGTGGGGCTGAGCTTCCGTATCGGCGATCTGGTGTCCATCGGCATTGCCTTTGCCGGCCCCGCCCTGAAATGGTTCCGCGCCTTCCGCAAGGCGCAGAAGCCCCAGGAGAAGCAGGTGGCCAGGGAGCGGGAGGCCGCCCAGCGGAACACGAAAGACCAGGCGCCCGCCGCGGCGGACGCGACCCATACGACTAACTGAAAAAAGGAGCGTACAGCATGGAAAACAACGAGAAGAAGAACTCTATCAGTGCGATGATGGAAGCCTCTATGGATAAGATCCGCCAGATGGTGGACTCCAACACGGTGGTGGGCGAGCCGATCAACACGGCGGACGGCGTGACGCTGATCCCCGTGTCCCGTCTGAGCTTCGGCTTCGGCTGCGGCGGAGGAGATTACGGCAAGCAGCCGGATAAGGTGGGCGCTGCCGCAGCAGCAGGCGTGCGGGTGGAGCCTATGGCGTTCCTGGTGGTCAAGGACGGCGTGACCCGCATGCTGCCGGTGGGCACCCCTGCCATCACCACGGTGGACCGCGTAGTGGAGATGGTGCCTCAGGTCATGGACCGCGTGGAGAGCTTCATCGACAAGAAGCGGGAAAAAGCGGACTTCTAAGGCAAAATACTTGGCCCCGCCGCCGAATATATTGGGATGATTCTATCGTATAAGGGTGATCCCAATGTCAGACAGACTGCTTCGGGGCTTGTGGGTCCTATGTCTCATTTTCTGCATAACGCCGGCTGTGGCGGAGGCTCTGGAGGTCTCCGCCACGGCTGCTGTCCTGATGGACGCAGACATGGGGCAGGTGCTCTACGAGAAAAACGGCGACCGCCAGATGCTCATCGCCAGCACCACCAAGATCATGACGGCGCTGGTGGTGCTGGAGCACGCCGCGCCGGACGATGTCATCACCGTGACGCCGAACCACATGGCGGAGGGCTCCTCCATGTACCTGAGGGCCGGTGAAACGGTGCGGGTGGAGGAGCTGCTGTACGGTCTGCTGCTCTGCTCCGGCAACGATGCGGCGCTGGCGCTGACAGAGTGCGCCGGAGGGCTGACACCCTTTGTGGCGCTGATGAACGAGAAGGCAGCGGCGCTGGGCATGGCCCACACCAGCTTCGCCAATCCCAACGGGCTGGACGCGGACGGCCACTATTCCACAGCGCGGGACATGGCGGTGCTGGCCGCCGCAGCGGTGGAAAACCCCACGTTCCGGCGCATCTGCTCCAGCCGCAGCGTCACCATCGGCCAGCGCACCATGGAGAACCACAACCGCCTCCTGCGTCAGGTGGAAGGCTGCGTCGGCCTGAAAACGGGGTACACCCAGGCGGCGGGCCGCACACTGGTATCCTGTACGGAGCGGGACGGCTGCCGTCTGGTGGCGGTGACGCTGCAGGACGGCAACGACTGGGCCGACCACGCCGCCCTGTATGACTACGGCTTCCGGCTGACGGCTCCGCGCCGTGGGGTGCAGACGGCGCTGCTGCGCCTGCGGGAGCCGCTGACGGCGGCATGTGCGGCACTGCACAGTTAGAGAAAGACAGAGAGGGGAAAGTGTCATGGCTGAACGACTCCAGAAGCTGCTGGCCGCTGCGGGCCTGTGCTCGCGGCGGATGGCGGAGGAGTGGATCTCCGCAGGGCGCGTCTGCGTCAACGGTGCGCCGGCGACGCTGGGCGACCGCGCCGATCCGGAGACAGATACCATCACCGTGGACGGCCAGCCGCTGCCCGCCGACACGCGGCGGGTCTACCTGATGCTTAACAAGCCGCGGGGCTATGTCACCACCCTCTCCGATGAATACGGACGGCACACGGCGGCGGAGCTGGTGTCCGGCTGCGGCGCACGGGTGTACCCCGTGGGACGGCTGGATCGGGACTCCGAGGGATTGCTGCTGTTCACCAACGACGGCGATTTCGCCCACCGGCTGCTGCACCCCAGTCATCAGGTGGACAAGGTCTATCTGGTGACGGTACGCGGTGACATACGGGGCGCGGCGGAGCGCCTGATGGCTATCACGGAGCTGGACGGCGAGCCCATCGCACCGGCCCAGGCTCAGGAGCTCAGCCGTCACGAGGGGCAGGCCCTCCTGCGTGTCACCATCCATCAGGGCAAGAACCGGCAGATACGGCGCATGTGCGCCGGGCTGGGCCTGCATGTGGAAAAATTGCAGCGCGTGGAGGAGGACGGCCTGCGGCTGGACGACCTCCCAATTGGCAAGTGGAGATACTTGACAGCGCAGGAAATACAAAGGATAACGGGAGGCGATACACGTGAGTAGGAGCGTTTTGCAGACCATACGGAACGGCATGGATACGTTCTCCAAGGGACAGAAGCGTATCGCCAATTATATTCTGGAAAACTACGATAAGGCGGCCTTCATGACCGCCAGTAAGCTGGGTCAGACGGCGCAGGTCAGCGAGTCCACCGTGGTGCGCTTCGCGGCGGAACTGGGCTATAACGGCTACCCTGATATGCAGAAGGAGCTGCAGGAGCTGATTCGCGGTAAGCTCACGTCCATCCAGCGCATCCAGGTGTCCAGCGACCAGATGAGCGGCGGGGACATTCTGGGCAGCGTGATGCAGCGGGACATGAACAGCATCCACGACATCATCGAGGAGTTGGACCGCGACGAGTTCGAGCGGGTGGTGGACAAGCTGCTCCACGCCAGGCACATCTATATTCTGGGCGTGCGCTCGTCCTCATTTCTGGCGGGCTACCTCAACTTTTATATGCACTTTATCTTTGAGAACGTTACGCTGGTGCAGAGCGCGGCCGCCGGCGAGATCTACGAGCAGCTGGTCCACATCGGGCCGGGGGACGTGCTGCTGAGCATCTGCTTTCCCCGCTACTCCAAGATGGCCATCCACGCGGTGCAGTTCGCCTGCTCCCGCAAGGCGGATGTTATCGCCATCACGGACAGCCCCATGTCACCCATGTACCAGATGGCCACGCTGTCGCTGCTGGCGCCCAGCGATATGATATCCTTTGTGGATTCCATGACGGCACCGCTGAGCCTGCTGAACGCCCTGATACTGGCGGTGGGCAAGCAGCGCAAGGAGGAGCTGTCCGCCGCACTGGCGGACATGGAACAGGTGTGGTCGAAGTACGGTATCTTCGGGAAAGAGGACGATGATTGAGATCGTAGTCATCGGCGGCGGCGCCGCCGGTATGATGGCAGCCATCACCGCCGCCCGTCAGGACGGACAGGTGACGCTGCTGGAGCCCAACGAACGGCTGGGCAAGAAACTGAATATTACGGGAAAGGGCCGCTGCAATGTGACCAACGACTGCGATCAGGAGACGCTGATGGCCAATATTCCCGGCAACGGCCGGTTCCTGTACAGCGCCCTGACCCGCTTCACGCCCCAGGACGCCATGGCGTTTTTCGAGGGGCTGGGCGTACCGCTGAAGGTGGAGCGGGGAAACCGTGTGTTCCCTGTGTCCGACAGGTCCTTCGACATCTCCGGCGCTCTGGAGCGGGAGCTGCGGCGCCTGCACGTCCGCTGGGTGCGGGACAGGGCGCGGGAGATCACGGTACAGGACGGCCATGCCACCGGCGTGCAGGGCGAGAAGCAGCACTATCCGGCATCCGCCGTGGTGCTGGCCACCGGCGGCGTGTCCTATCCCGCCACCGGCTCTACCGGCGACGGCTACGCCATGGCGGCGGCGCTGGGGCACACCATCGTGCCGCCCAGGGGTTCGCTGGTGCCGCTGGAGAGCGGCGATCCCGACTGCGCCGCCATGCAGGGCCTGAGCCTGCGGAATGTGGAGGCTACGGTGCTCAACGGCAGGAATAAGCCGGTATTCCGGGAGTTCGGTGAGATGCTGTTTACCCATTTCGGCGTGTCCGGCCCGCTGATGCTGTCCGCCAGCGCCCACCTGCGCCGCTGGGACAAGGAGCAGTACCGGCTGGTCATCGACCTGAAGCCGGCACTGGATGAGCAGAAGCTGGACACCCGTATCCTGCGGGACATCGGGGAGAATCCCAACCGCGATATGGGCAATATTCTGGCAGGGCTGGTGCATCGCAGCATGGTACCGGTGCTGCTGCGCCGTCTGGCTCTGCCGGAGGGCGAAAAGGCCAACAGCCTCACCAGGGAACAGCGCCGCGTGCTGGTGCAGGAGCTGAAGCATTTCGCGGTGCCGCTTACCGGTCCCCGCCCCGTGGCGGAGGCCATCGTCACCGCCGGCGGCGTCAAGGTGGGCGAAGTGGTGCCCAATACCATGGCCTCCAAGCTGACGGACGGGCTGTATTTTGCCGGAGAGGTGCTGGACGTGGACGCCTACACCGGCGGCTTCAACCTTCAGATCGCGTGGGCCACCGGACATCTGGCGGGACTTTCCGCCGCGGAGAAATGAGGGTAATACAAATGAGTAAGAAACGATATGCCGTGGCCATCGACGGGCCCTCCGGCGCAGGGAAGAGCACACTGGCCAAGGCGGTGGCGGAGCGTCTGGGCATCCTGTATGTGGACACCGGCGCCATCTACCGTACCATCGGGCTGTACGTGCAGCGCTGCGGCGTGGACCCCAAGGACGCACCGGCGGTGCTGGCGCTGCTGCCGGAGGTACACATCGGCATGGGTCACGACGCCGACGGCGTGCAGCGTATGCTGCTGAACGGGGAGGACGTGACGGCGGACATCCGCCTGCCGGAGATCTCCATGTATGCCTCCGCCGTCTCCGCCATCCAGGGCGTGCGGGATTTCCTGATGGAGATGCAGCGCTCGCTGGCGCGGGAGCACAGCGTCATTATGGATGGCCGCGACATCGGTACGGTGGTGCTGCCCGATGCGGACGTAAAAATTTTCCTCTACGCCGATGTGAAGGTGCGGGCCGGGCGCCGCGCACTGGAGCTGGAGCAGCGGGGCACCCCCAAGCCCTATGAGGAGGTGCTGCGCGAGATGGAGGAGCGGGACTACAACGACACCCACCGCGCCGCCGCGCCGCTGCGTGCGGCGGACGATGCCATCATGATCGACACCAGCGATATGGATTTTGACGCCAGCCGCGAGCTGCTGCTGGACGTGATACGGGGGAGTGTATCCAGTTGAGAAACAAGTTCTATGCCCGGGCCTGGAGCATCCTGCGCCCGCTGGTGATGTTTTTCCTGCCGGTGGAGCTGCGGGGCACGGAGAACCTGGGGGACGAGGCCGCCATTCTGTGCGCCAATCACTCCAGTGCCTGGGACCCCATCCTGCTGGTGCTGGCCATGCCCCAAAACTTCAACGTGCGCATTATGGCGAAAAAGCAGCTGTTTTCCATCCCCGTGGTGAGGTGGTTCCTGCGGAACATCGGCGTGTTCCCCGTGGATCGCGGCAACAGCGACATCAACGCGGTGAAGACTGCCATCACCAGCCTGCGTGACGGCTGGAACCTGCTGATCTTTCCGGAGGGCACGCGGGTAAAACAGCCTGGACAGGTGACGCCCAAGAGCGGCGCGGGTATGATGGCCATCCGCTCCGGCGTGAAGATGGTACCGGTGTTCATCGGCACGAAAAAACGGCTGTTCCGCAAGACGGTCATCACCTTCGGCGAACCCTTCGAGCCGGTCTACACCGGGCGCAAGGGCACGGCGGAGGAGTATCAGGCCAACACCGATGAGGTCATGCGTCGTGCCTACGCACTGGGTGGTGTGACATGCGTGTGATACTGGCGAAATCCGCCGGCTTCTGCTACGGCGTGGAGCGCGCCGTGAAGCTGGCGGAGCAGACGGCCCGGGACAAGGGCGGCTGCGTCATGCTGGGCAGCATCATCCACAACGCCCACGTGGTGCAGGGGCTGGCCGCATTGGGTGCGCGGCAGGTGGACGACCCCGCGCAGGTGCAGGCGGGGGATACGGTGATCATCCGTTCCCACGGCGAGAAAAAGCAGGTTTACCAGCAGCTGGAGGCCGCCGGCGCGTCTATCGTGGACGCCACATGTCCCAATGTCCGGCGCATCCAGCGCCTAGTGGCACAGGCGGAGGAGCAGGGCCGCACGCCCCTCATCATCGGCGAGCAGCACCATCCGGAGGTGATCGGCGCGGCCAGCTGGGCGGAGAATTCCGTCATTTTAGACGGGCCGGAGGCCCTGGAAAACTGGCTGTCGCAGCGGCCGGAGCGGCGTGAGCGGCCCCTGATGGCAGCGGCCCAGACCACCTGCATTCGGGTTCTCTGGGAAAACTGCGTAAAAATTTTAAAAAAACAGTGTACAAACGTAGAAATCTTTGATACAATATGTGATGCTACGCATAAGCGTCAATCGGAAGCGGCAGACATTGCCGCCAAGGTGGACGTGATGGTCGTGGTCGGAGATCGTAAGAGTGCCAACACCAAACATTTAACGGAGATTTGCAGCGAGAGGTGCCCCGTGGTCTGTCAGATCGAGCGGGCGGAAGAACTCAAGGGTGACTTTCTTAACGGATGTTCTGTGGCGGGGCTTACAGCCGGCGCGTCCACGCCTGCGGGCATCATTAAGGAGGTATATACAAGAATGAGCGACGAGATCAAGAACGTGGAAGCTACCGAAGAGAGCTTCGAGGAAATGCTGGAAAAATCTTTTAAGACTTTGAATACAGGAGAGAAGGTAACCGGTATCGTGACTGCCATCGGTCCCACCGAGGTGCAGGTTGACCTGGGCTGCAAGCAGGCAGGTTATATCAACATCGACGAGCTGTCCGCCGATCCCAGCGTGAAGCCTGAGGATGTGGTGAAGGTCGGCGACGAGATCGAGACCTATATCATCCGCGTCAACGACGTGGAGGGCTATGCCATGCTGTCCAAGAAGCGTCTGGACGCTGTCAAGGTCTGGGAGGACATCGAGAAGGCCCGTGAGGAGAAGACTACCCTGGAGGGCAAGGTCACCGAGGAGAACAAGGGCGGCATCGTGGTCAATGTCAAGGGCGTGCGCGTGTTCGTGCCCGCTTCCCAGTCCGGCCTGCCCCGCGGCGCTGAGCTCAGCGCTCTGATCGGCCAGACCGTCTCCCTGCGCATCACCGAGGTCAACCGTGCCCGCCGCCGCGTGGTGGGCTCCATCAAGGCCGTGACCTACGAGGCCCGTCAGGCTGCCCAGGCCGAGATCTGGGAGAACATCGAGGTGGGCAAGCACTACACCGGCACTGTCAAGTCTATGACCTCCTATGGTGTGTTCGTGGATATCGGCGGCGTGGATGGTATGGTACATATCTCCGAGCTGTCCTGGTCCCGCATCAAGAACCCCGCCGAGGTGGTTTCCGTGGGCGACACCTTGGATGTATATGTCATCTCCTTCGATCCCGAGAAGCGCAAGATCTCTCTGGGCGTGAAGGATCGTTCCTGCAACCCGTGGGACAAGTTCATGTCCACCTATAAGGTCGGCGATGTGGCCAAGGTCCGCATCGTCAAGCTGATGACCTTCGGCGCCTTTGCCGAGGTAGTTCCCGGCGTGGATGGTTTGATCCACATCTCCCAGATCGCGGATCGCCGCATCGAGAAGCCCGGCGACGTGCTGGCTGAGGGCGACATCGTGGATGCCAAGATCACGGCTATCGACGAGGAGAAGCAGAAGATCTCTCTGTCTATCCGCGCTCTGCTGACCCCCGCCGCTGACGAGGGTGACGACGAGTAAAAACGTCTGTTAAAAAGCAGCGGTACGAGTGTACCGCTGCTTTTTTTGTACGAAAGTGTACCTGTTTACACCCGTATACATACAAGCTCGTACCCGAATCACGGTATGTTAAATTTTGCACAATCAGCAGGGCTGATAATTGGCACATCCGCCAATGTACTTCTCCCAGGCTTGTGGTAAAATTAACGATTAGGAGAACGAAAAGAAAGAGGAGGAACTGCTATGTCTTTTGCTGATTATCGGGAACTGTACCGCCAGAAGCTGACCACCGCGGATGAGGCGGTGAAGATTATCAAGTCCGGCGATTGGGTGGATTACGGCTTCTGCGCCATTCAGCCCCGCGTGCTGGACGAGGCACTGGCCCGCCGCGCACCGGAACTGGAGGATGTGAAGGTCCGCGGAGGAATCAGCCTGTGGAAGCCTGCTATCTTCGATATCGAGGACCCCGCAAGCCACATTATTTTCAATTCCCACCACATGAGCGGGGTGGAGCGCCATTACATCGCCAGCGGTGCCGGGTTCTATGAGCCCATGCGCTATTCTGAGCTGCCCCGCTACTACTACGACCACATCACGCCGCCGGACGTGGCCATGTTCCAGGTCACGCCCATGGACAGCCACGGCTACTTCAACTTCGGCCTGTCCGCATCCCATGTGCGTGCCGTCTGCGAGAAGGCCAAGGTGGTCATCGTGGAGGTCAACGAGAACATGCCCCGCTGTCTGGGCGGTTTTGACAACACCATCCACATCAGCGAGGTGGACATGGTGGTGGAAGGCCGCAACGACCCCATGGGCATTCAGCCTTCCGGAGAGGCCGATGATGTGGATAAAGCGGTGGCTCGCCTGATCGTAGAGCAGATCCCCGACGGAGCCTGCCTCCAGCTGGGCATCGGCGGCATGCCCAACACCGTGGGAGCTATGCTGTGCCAATCCGATCTGAAGGATCTGGGCGTACATACGGAGATGTACGTGGACGCCTACGTGGATCTGGCTATGGCGGGAAAGGTCACCTGCGCCCGTAAGAATATCGACCGCGGCCGTCAGGTCTACGCTTTCGCAGCCGGTACCCAGAAGCTCTATGACTATCTGGACGACAACCCCGCCTGCATGGCCGCGCCTATCAGCTATACCAACGATGTGCGCACCATCGCGGCTATCGACAACTTTGTCTCCATCAACAATGCGGTGGATGTGGACCTGTACGGTCAGGTCAACGGCGAGACGGCGGGTACCCGCCAGATCAGCGGCTCCGGCGGCCAGCAGGACTTCGTGCTGGGTGCGTATCTGTCCCATGGCGGCAAGAGCTTCATCTGCCTGTCTTCCACCCATCAGAATAAGGACGGCACAGTAGCGTCCCGCATCCGCCCCACGCTCCAGACCGGCTCCGTGGTGACGGACACCCGCGTCAACACCATGTACGTGGTGACGGAGTACGGATGCGTCTGCCTGAAGGGCCTCAGCGTCTGGGAACGGGCGGAGAAGCTGATCTCCATCGCCCACCCCAACTTCCGCGACGAGCTGATCCGCGAGGCGGAGAAGCAGCACATCTGGTATCGCCACAATAAACGGTAACACGAAACAGCAAAGAAGAGGGCCTGCGGCCCTCTTCTTTGCGCCTTGTAAACCGTGGAAAAGTGCGGTATACTAATAGCAAAATCCAGCGATAGGAGCGAAAAACGATGGGGAGCCTGTTTGAAAAATGGAAGAAAGGCCTGAAGAAGAAGGTACACCCCTTCTGCACGGCCATTGTACCGGCAGCAGGGAAGTCCTCCCGCATGGGCGGCGAGGATAAGATGTTCGCACCGCTGTGCGGTGTGCCGGTGCTGGCGCGGACGCTGACCGTGTTGGATCAGGCTGTGCTGGTGGACGAGATCGTGGTGGCTGCCCGGCCGGAAAAGCTGGAGGAAGTGGCGGCGCTGGTCAGCAGCGCCGGCATCCGCAAGCCCGTCCGCGTGGTGGAGGGCGGCGCAAGCCGTGCTGAGTCCGTACTGCTGGCGGCGCTGGAGGCCAACGAGGACGTGGAGTATCTGGCAGTCCACGACGGGGCCCGCCCGTTGGTACTGCCGGAGCAGGTGGATGATCTGATCCGCCTGGGCCAGCGGACCTACGCTGTGGCGCCGGCCGTGCCGGTGACGGACACGGTGAAGGTGGCGGATCTGTCGGGGCTGGTGCTGTCCACGCCGGACCGCAGCACCTTGTTCGCTGTGCAGACACCTCAGGTGTTCCAGGCGAACCTGCTGAAGGCCGCGCTCCAGTCCGCCATCGCCGCCGAGGCACCGCTGACAGACGATTGCTCCGCTGTGGAGCGGATTGGCAAGGAGGTTTACTTGACACCTGGATGGCGGGAAAATATCAAGATCACCACGCCGGAGGATCTGTCTGTGGCGGAGCTGTTCCTGCGTCGGCGGGAGGTGCAGGCATGATAGATCTGCGCATCGGGCACGGCTACGACGTACACCGTCTGGTGGAGGGCCGTCCCCTGATTTTGGGCGGTGTCACCATTCCCTATGAGCGGGGGCTGCTGGGCCACTCCGATGCGGATGTACTGGCTCACGCGGTGATGGACGCGCTGCTGGGCGCGGCGGCGCTGGGTGACATCGGCGGTATGTTCCCCGACAGTGATGAGCGCTGGCGGGGTGCGGACAGCCTGCACCTTCTGGAACAGGTGGCGGCGCGGCTGGCGGAGACCGGCTGGGAGGTCGGCAACGTGGACGCCACGGTGCTGGCCCAGGCCCCGAAGCTGGCTCCCTACATTCCGGAGATGCGGCGGCGGATGGCAAACGCTATGGGCATCGATGCGGCGCAGGTGTCCGTTAAGGCCACCACCGAGGAGCATCTTGGCTTCACCGGCGCGGGGGAGGGCATGGCCTGCCACGCGGTGGCATTATTGGGGAAAATGTGATACATGATGAAGAAATTGGCGGGACCGACCGAAAAGGCCGGCCCCGCCTTTCACACCGGCGTTTGACACCTCATAAAATGGCGTGTGAGGAGGTGCGATATGGAAGAATATCTGATGACCGCCCGCTCCGTCACACAGGCGCAGCGCATGATGCAGGCGCTGTCGCAGCACGGCATCCGCGCCGCCATGGGCCGCTCACCGGTGGGACTTACCGGCAGCGGCTGCGGCTACGTCCTGCGGATGCAGGGGCAGCGGGCGGAGGAGGCTGCCGCCCTGCTGCGCGGCATAGGGCTTGCGCCGCTGCGGATCTACGTCCGCGATGGCAGCGGATACAGCGAGGTGGAGCTATGATCTATTTTGACGCCGGAGCCACGACATTACAGAAGCCGGAACGGGTGCGCCGTGCCATGTACCGCGCCGCAGCGGCCATGAGCTCGCCCGGGCGGGGCAGCTATCCCGCCACGCGGTTGGCGGAGGAGACGGATTTCCGGTGCCGCAGTCTGGCGGCAGCGCTGTTCGATGTGGAGGACCCCGCATGCGTGGTGTTCACATCCAGCGCCACCCATGGGCTGAACATCGCCATCAAAACGTTGGTGAAGCCCGGATGCCGCGTGGTCATCTCCGGCTACGAGCACAACGCGGTGACGCGGCCTCTCCACGGCATCCCCAATGTTGAGCTGACCGTCATTGACGCGCCGCTATTCCGACCGGAGTCCATGCTGGCGGAGTTTGAGCAGGCGCTGGACGCCGGAGCGGACGCGGTGATCTGCACCCATGTGTCCAACGTGTTCGGCTATCGCCTGCCGGCGGAGGGCATCGCGGCGCTGTGCCGCCGGAGGGGCGTGCCCTTCGTGCTGGACGCTTCCCAGTCGGCGGGGATGCTGCCGGTGTCCATGCGGGAGCTGGGCGCGGCGTTCATTGCCATGCCGGGGCACAAGGGGCTGTACGGCCCACAGGGGACGGGGCTGCTGCTGTGCGGCCACGAGGCTCAGCCGCTGCTGGAGGGAGGCACCGGCTCCCAGTCCCTTTTGCAGCACATGCCGCAGGAGCTGCCGGACCGGCTGGAGGCAGGGACCCACAACATGCCGGGCATTGCGGGACTGCTGGAGGGCCTGCGGTTCGTGGCGGAGAAGGGGGTCGACCGCATCGCGGGCCACGAGCGGCGGCTTGCCATGCGCGCGGAGGAGCAGCTGCGCGGCATCGATGGCGTGGAGCTGTTCTGCGAGAAGGGGTTCGACCACCAGACGGGAGTGCTGAGCTTCCGCGCGGCGGGCCGCGACTGCGAGGAGCTGGGGGAGCGTCTGGCAGCGCAGGGCGCGGCGGTGCGGGCGGGGCTGCACTGCGCGCCGCTGGCACACCGCACGGCGGGGACGCTGGAGACCGGCACCGTTCGAGTAAGTATGTCGGTTTTCAACACGCCCCAGGAGGTGGACCGCTTCACGGCCATGGTGCGGGCGGCAGTTCGTTAAACTGCAAGACTTGACTCAGAATTTTTTGTTGCATTTTCCCAATATTTTTTATATAATGATAGTATCTATTTCTATGCGGAGTTCTGTCCGATACGGAAGGGTTGACAGTATGGAAACAATGCTGGCGTTTTTAGAAAAAATTGGGAATTACTTAATGCTCGTGCGCCTCACGGATATTCTGGACGTGGCCATCATCGCGTTTCTGGTCTATAAGCTGCTGGACCTGGTAAAGAGTACCCGCGCGGAGAATATCCTCAAGGGCGTGGTGATGTTCCTGCTGGCCCTGTGGCTGGCGGAGATCTTCCACCTCAACGGCATCGCCTATATTCTGGGCAACATGGTGCAGGTGGGCATCCTGGCCCTCATCATCCTGTTCCAGCCGGAGATCCGTCAGATTTTGGAGAAGCTGGGCAGCAAGAACATCCGGCTGCTGAGGGCATTCACGCCGGCGCAGCAGCAGTCCGAGGTGGAGAAGGCCATCGACCAGACGGTTATCGCCTGCAAAGAGATGTCCCAGAGCAAGACCGGCGTGCTCATCGTGTTTGAGCGGCATATCCTGCTGGACGACATGGTGCGCAGCGGCACTACGCTGGATGCCGCCGTGTCCTCGGAGCTGCTGAAAAACATCTTTTTCGTTAAGGCACCCATGCACGACGGCGCGGTCATCATCCGCCACGGGCGCATTTTGGGGGCGGGCTGTATGCTGCCCCTGTCCAAGAACGTGAACCTCAGCCGTGACCTGGGCATGCGTCACCGCGCCGGCATCGGCATGAGCGAGAATTCCGACGCCGTGGTGGTCATCGTCTCCGAGGAGACAGGCTCCATCTCCGTGGCAATAGGCGGTATGCTGAAGCGGCACCTGATGCCGGAGACACTGTCCAAGCTGCTGCGCAACGAGCTGATGCCGCAGCCGGAGGAGCTGGAGGACAAGCCGCGCCGCAGTCTGGCAGATCTGCTGGGCCTGCGGAGGAAGGAGGGCGACAATGGAGCAGAAGAATGAGAAGTCCGGCTTCAGCCGGAACAAGGTGCTTCAGGTCATCGCCTCCATTCTGGTGGCCGTTGCCATCTGGGTCTATGTGGACGTGGAGAAGGCACCGGAGCGAACCAAGACCATTCGTGACATCCCCGTGGAGTTTTCCGGCGAGTCCACCACGCTGGCGGACAAGAACCTGATGCTGCTGTCGGGCTACGACACCACAGTGGACCTGACCATCAAGGGCACCAAGCGGGAGCTGGTGAAGATCAACAAGGACAATGTGCGCCTGGTGGCCAGCACGTCCAGCATCGACTCCGTGGGTGTACACACCCTGCGATGGGACGTGGTGTACCCCGATGGGGTGCAGTCCTCGGCCCTGTCGGTGGACTGGGCCAGCAAGTACAAGGTAACGGTGACGGTGGGTGAGCTGTATACCAAGGAGGTGCCGGTGAACTGCGTCGTTACCGGCACGGTGGCGGACGGCTACTTCACCGGCGAGACGGTGCTGGACCCCACCACACTGGTGCTGCGGGGACAGCGAGATGACCTGCTGAACGTGGCCTACGCCAAGCTGACGGTGGACATCAGCGACGCCACCCGCTCAGTCATCCAGACGGAGAGCGTACAGCTGTACGACAACGACGACAACCCTGTGGACAACAGCAATATCCGCACCAATGCCAGCCTGATCCAGGCCAAGGTGCCGGTGCTGACCACCAAGGAGGTCTCGCTGGCGGTGGAGCTGTCCGGCGTGCCGGGCTCGGCCGGACAGAGCATCAAGACCACCATCACGCCCAGCAGTGTGCGGCTCATCGGCGAAGCAGATGTGCTGGAGAACATCGATGAGATCGTGCTGGCCACGCTGTATATCGAGGATCTGGACATCTGGCAGCAGAACAGCTATGTGGTGACGGCACCGGACGGCACATGGCTGGCCAACAGCAACGAGGTGGCCACCGTGGAGATCACCATGGAGGGCATCGAGGAAAAGACCGTCACGGTGGACACGTTCAGCTATACCAACGTGCCCAGCGGGCTGTACGCCGAGGTGCAGGACACGCTGGATGTGCGGCTGTGGGGTCTCAGCGAGGAGCTGGCGGAGCTGAAGGCGGACGCCATAACGGCCACCGTCGACCTGAGCGGCGTGACGGAGACGGGCAGCTGCCGTGTGCCGGTGACGGTGACGGTCAGCGGCTACCGCGATGTGGCGGTGAAGGGCAGCTACGAGGTGACGGTGTATGTCACCGACACGCAGCCAGAGCCTGAACCGGAGCCTGACGGCGGCCTGACGTCCCACGGGAACAACGGGTCCGGAAACGAGAATTAAAACGAATTATCCCGAGAGGTGACATGAGATGACTCAGATCGCAACGGTGGAAAAGGTGCTGGCCGGCGGGTACGCGGAGATCTCCGTGCCAAGAAAGTCCGCCTGCGGACATGACTGCGAGGAATGTGCCGGCTGCGGTATGACCGGCGCGGCCATCCACGCCCGCGCCAGAAACGACGTGGGCGCCCAGAAGGGCGACAAGGTGGTGGTGGAGAGCAGCACGAAAAAGCTGCTGGGCGTGGTGGCGCTGGTGTACCTGCTGCCGGTGGTGGGCTTTCTGCTGGGGTACTTCCTGACGGAGGGGCTGATGAGCGAGGGCTGGCGCTACGCGGCGGCGGTCATCGCGGCGGCAGTGTTTTTCCTGCCCAGCGTGTTCTACGACAGGCAGACCAAGAAGGACGGCAGCCTGACCTACACCATCCTGCGGCTGTTCTGACGGATGTTCGGTTATGTGCGGCCATCGGACCGGCGTCTGACGGAGGAGGAACGGGAGACGTTCCGCGCCGCCTACTGCGGACTGTGCCACGCGCTGGGAGCGTCTTACGGCCCGGCGGGGCGGATGATCCTGAACTACGACCTGACGTTCCTGGCCATGGTGCTGTCGGAGGGCGGCGGGACGTGCGAAAAGCGGTGCGCAGTCCATCCGTTCCGGAAACGGCGGTGTGCCTGCGGCGACGCGGCCATGGATACCGCCGCCGACATGAGCGTGATCCTGACCTGGTGGCAGATACAGGACGGCATCGCCGATCATGGCCTTTTTCAGGGGCTGAAGTATCGAGCGGCGGCACTGCTGCTGGGGCGGGCCTATCGGAAGGCGCGGCGGCGGCAGCCGGACTTTGACGCAGGGACGCAGAAGCGCCTGACGGCGCTGGCGGAGCTGGAGGCGGAGCGGTGTCCATCACTGGACCGCCCCGCAGACGCCTTCGCGGTGCTGCTGGCCGGTGCGGCACAGGGCATCGCGGATCCGGTGAAACGGCGGGTGGCGGAGCAGCTGCTGTACCATCTGGGCCGCTGGGTGTATCTGGTGGACGCAGCGGACGATCTGAAGGAGGATCTGAAAACCGGCAGCTATAACCCACTGGTCCTGCGATTCCGGGTGCAGGACGGGGCGCTGTCGGAGGAGGATCGGCAGCAGCTGGCCGGTACGCTGGACGGCTCCGTGCGGGCCATGGCGGCGGCCTTCGAGCTGGCGGACTTTGGCGTGTATGCGCCGGTGCTCCGCGCCGCGGTCTACGAGGGACTGTATATCGTGGGGGCGGCCGTGCTGAACGGTACGTTCCATAGACGGAGACGAGAGAGACAAGCTATACGAAAGGCGGACACCAACGATGCGTGATCCCTATCAGGTGCTGGGCGTTCCCAGCACCGCCACGGACGATGAAGTGAAAAAAGCCTATCGTGATCTGGCGCGGAAATACCATCCCGACAACTATCACGACAACCCGCTGGCCGATCTGGCACAGGAGCGCATGAAAGAGATCAACGAGGCCTATGAGGAGGTCCAGAGCCAGCGCAAGGCCGCGCGGCAGGGCGACGGCTACACAGGCGGCAGCTACGGCGGCTACGGTGGGAGCTACGGCGGTGCAGGCTACGGAAACGCGGGGTACGGCACCGGCGCTTCGCGGCTCCAGCGTGTCCGCGCCGCCATCACCCAGGGCAACCTGAACCTGGCGGAGGAGCTGCTGAACGCCCAGACCGACCACGATGCAGAGTGGAACTATCTCAAGGGCACGATCTGCACACGGCGGGGATGGCTGGACGAGGCACGGCGGTACTACCAGACGGCGGTACAGATGGCGCCGGACAACGCGGAGTACCAACGGGCGCTGGATATGGCGGAGGGGCGGCAGAACGCCTACCGTCCCAACGGCTACGGCTCCGTCACCACCGGCAGCTGCGACAATAACGACTGCCTGCGCCTGTGCGGCATCAGTCTGTGCTGCAATGCGCTGGGCGTGCCCGTTTGCTTTTGCTGACAACGAGAGGGCGACCTCTTTTCCTATACTAATGAAGGAGATGATCGAGTGGTCAAGAGTATGACCGGCTACGGCCGCGCGCGGCAGATGCGCAGCGGTCGGGACATCACGGTGGAGGTGCGGTCCGTCAACAACCGCTACCTGGACTGTACGGTGAAGATGCCCCGCGCCTACATTTTCGCGGAGGACGCCATCAAGAGCCGCGTGCAGAAGGCGGTGTCCCGCGGTAAGGTGGATGTGTTCATCACCATCGACGCCACAGGGGCCGATGAGACAGTGGTGACCGTCAACGAGGCGCTGGCCCGGGGGTATTACGATGCGCTGATGCGGCTGAAGGACACTTTCGGGCTGGAGGGCCGCGTCACACCGGACATGCTGGCCAAGTTCCCCGACGTGCTGACCGTCACCAAGGCGGAGGAGGATGTGGACGCTATCGCCGCCGACATCTGCGCCGTGCTGGAGGACGCGCTGGCGGCCTACAACGAGATGCGGGCCGTGGAAGGCGCCAAGCTGGCGGAGGACGTGGGCGGCCGCGCCGCTGTCATCGAGGAGACGGTGGACAAGGTGGAGCAGCGGTCACCGGAGACGGTGGCGGCCTACCGCCAGCGGCTGGAGACCAAGATGATGGAGGTACTGCAATCCGCTACCATCGACGAGTCCCGCATCCTCACCGAGGCGGCCATTTTCGCCGACAAGGTGGCAGTGGACGAGGAGACGGTGCGCCTGCACAGCCACATGGCCCAGCTGCGGACCATGCTGGCCGGCGATGTCCCCGTGGGCCGGAAGCTGGACTTCCTGGTGCAGGAGATCAACCGCGAGTGCAACACCATCGGCTCCAAGTGCAACGACCTGACCATTGCGCAGGATGTGGTGAACATGAAGGCCGAGGTGGAGAAGATCCGCGAGCAGATCCAGAACATTGAGTGAGGTGGCCATGCAGCTTGTGAATATCGGCTTCGGCAGCCTTATCTCCGTGGAGCGGCTCATCGCTGTGGTCAGTCCCGACTCCGCACCGGTGAAACGGCTGGTGCAGGAGGCACGGGACCGCGGCATGCTCATCGACGCCACCTTCGGACGGAAAACGGCGTCGGTGTTCATCATGGACAGTGACCATGTGGTGCTCTCGGCGCTGAGCACGGAGAAAATGGCGCCCCGTCTGGGTCTGACGGTGAAAGATCTGACAGAGGAGGAATAAGATTTGAACAGGAAGGGCAAGACATTCATCATCTCAGGTCCCTCCGGCGTTGGAAAGAGCACGGTGCTCCACGCGCTGTTCGAGGGGCGGAACGACCTGTATTTTTCCGTATCCGCCACCACCCGCGCACCCCGTGAGGGGGAGCGGGACGGCGTAGATTACCACTTCATCCATGCGGACCGGTTTCGCAGCATGATCGAGGAAGATGCGTTTTTGGAATATGCCGAGTATGTGGGCAACTTCTACGGCACGCCCAAGAAGTACGTGGATGAGGCCATGGAGCAGGGGAAGGATGTGATCCTGGACATCGAGGTCCAGGGTGCGGCCCAGGTCTGTGCCAAGCGGCCGGAGACGGTGCGCATCTTTATTGCACCTCCCAGCTGGGAGGAATTGGAGCGGCGTCTCACCGCCCGCGGTACGGACACGCCGGAGAAGGTGCAGAAGCGCCTGCTTCGGGCCCAGGTAGAGCTGCAGAACGCCAGCGACTACGATTATTTTGTCATCAACGACACGGTGGAGCAGGCCGTGGAGGAGCTGCGCGCCATCCTGTGCGCAGAGCACTGCAAGCCCACCGAGCGTATGGAATTGATCTTAAACGGAAAGGAAATGTGATCGCTATGATGCTGTATCCCGCTATGAACAAACTGACCGAGTATATCCCCAACCGCTATATGATGGTGAACGTGGTGGCGCGCCGTGCCCGCCAGATCGCCGCCGAGGCCGAGGCCAACGGTGAGCATCTGGAGGAGAAGCCCGTGACCGAGGCGATCAACGAGGTGGCCGAGGGCAAGTTCGTGGCTAACCCCGTCATCGAGGAAGATAATATCTGACATGGCCGTGATCGCCAAGGTGGCCGTGCAGGCGGCACCCTACGCCATCGACAAGGTGTACGACTACCTGCTGCCTCAGGACATGGCGGCGCAGGTGGGCTGCCGTGTGCTGGTCCCCTTTGGACGGGGCAACCGGTCCAGCGAGGCGCTGATCCTGTCGCTGGGCGTCGGCGTGCCGGACAAGCCGCTGAAAACGGTGCGGTCGCTGCTGGACGAGGAGTCGGTGGTGTCGGACAAGGAGATACGGCTGGCGCTGTGGATGCGGCAGCGGTATTTCTGCACGTTTTACGATGCGCTGCACACCATCCTGCCCGCGGCAGTGTGGTACCGTTATCGGGAGCTGTGGCGCATGGCGGACGGCGTGCTGCCGGAGGGCCTTCCGGAAAAGGAGGCAGCTGTGTGCCGCCTGCTGGAGGACGGGCCCATGGAGACGGACGCGCTGAAGCAGGCCCTTGGCGATGATGTCGCGCCGCTGCTGCGCCGCATGGAAAAGGCGGGGAAGCTGCGGCGCGAGACAGAATCCCGCCGTAAGGTGCGGGACAAGGTGGATCTGTTCGTGAAGCTGGCGGTGCCGGCAGACCAGGCACTGGAGATGGTGGGCAAGACTGCCCGCCGCCAGCGGGAAGTGGTGGCCTTTCTGGCCCAGAACGGCGAGACGGGGCTGCATGATCTTTGCTATTTCACCGGCGCGGCCCGCAAGACCGTGGAGGTACTGGCCCAGACGGGCACAGTGTGCCTGCGGGAACAGGAGACCTACCGAATTACGGAAAAACAGTATACTGTAAAGGCAATACCCATTACACTAAATGATGAGCAGCAGCAGGTGTACGAGGACGTTCTGCGGCAGGTGCAGTCCGGAAAAGCCGGTGTCACGCTGCTGCAGGGCGTTACCGGCAGCGGCAAAACGCTGGTCTATATCCGGCTGGCGCAGGAGCTGCTGCGGCAGGGGCGGTCCGTGATGATCCTGGTGCCGGAGATCGCGCTGACGCCCCAGATGATGGCGCGGTTCACCGCCTATTTCGGCGATGAGGTAGCGCTGCTGCACAGCGGACTGCGGATGACGGAGCGCTACGACCAGTTCAAGCGTATCCGCCGCGGCGAGGCCCGCATCGTGCTGGGTACTCGTTCGGCGGTGTTTGCACCGCTGGGCAATATCGGGCTCATCGTCATGGACGAGGAGCAGGAAAGCTCCTACGAATCGGAGACGGCACCCTGCTACCATGCCAGGGACATCGCCAAGTACCGTTGCTTACAGGAGGGGGCAAGGCTCCTTCTGGGCTCTGCCACCCCAACGGTGGAGACGGCCTACTGGGCGGAAAAGGGCGATTATCAGAAGGCGCTGCTGCGGCAGCGCTACAACCGGCAGGCGCTGCCTGCGGTGATCTTAGCGGATCTGCGCCAGGAGCTGCTGGAGGGGCGGAACGGTATCATCAGCCGTCCGCTGTACGATGAATTGCAGAAAAATCTGGCGGCGGGGGAGCAGAGCATCCTGTTCCTCAACCGGCGGGGCAGCAGCCGTCAGCTGCTGTGTCCCCAGTGTACCTACGTGCCAAAGTGCCCGCGGTGCAGCGTGTATCTGACATATCACAGCGCCAACGGACGGCTGATGTGCCACTACTGCGGCTACTCGGTGAAGGCGCCGGAGGTGTGTCCCGAGTGCGGCGGTCGGTTCAAGCACATCGGCGTGGGCACCCAGCGGGTGGAGGAGGAGCTGCACACCCTGTTCCCCGACACGCCGCTGCTGCGGATGGACGCGGACACGGTGTCTGTGGGCCACGAGACCATCCTGCGGGAGTTTGAGGAGAAGCGCGTGCCCATCCTTCTGGGTACCCAGATGGTGGCCAAGGGGCTGGATTTTGAAAATGTGACGCTGGTAGGCGTGCTGGGGGCCGATACGTCCCTGTACGTGGACCACTACCGCGCCGCGGAGCGCACCTTTAACCTGCTGACCCAGGTCATCGGCCGCGCGGGACGCGGCAGCAAGGCGGGACGGGCGGTCATCCAGACCTACACCCCGCAGAACGATGTGATACAGGCGGCGGCGCAGCAGGATTACCAGCGCTTTTACGATGCGGAGATCCAGCTGCGGCGGCTGCGGAGGGACCCGCCTTTTGCCGACCAGTTCACCGTGACGGTGACGGGGCAGGAGGAGGATGAAGTGCGGCGGGCACTGGACCTGCTGACCCACAGCCTGCGTCAGGCGGCGCAGCAGCCGCCGTACCGTGATATGGACCTGCAGATTCTGGGCCCCGCGCCGGCGCCGGTGGTGAAGATTAACGGCAGCTACCGCTACCGCACCATGGTGCTGGGGCGGAACGAACGGCAGCTGCGGCAGCTGCTGGCATCATTTATGCGAGAGTTCGCGCAGCGCGGCGAAAACCGCCGCCTGCATATCTATACCGACTGCAACTTGATGGATTAAATCTGAGAAAACGAGGTAGGAACAATGGCGTTAAGGAAAATTGCTTTACAGGGCGAACCCTGCCTGACCAAGGTGTGCCGTCCGGTGACGGAGTTCAATGACCGTCTGCACGTGCTGCTGGATGATCTGGCTGACACGCTGGAGGACTCCGGCGGCGTGGGTCTGGCCGCCCCGCAGGTAGGCGTGCTGCGCCGCGTGTGCGTGGTGCTGGACGAGGAGGATCAGCTCATCGAGTTGGTGAATCCGGAGATCATCCGTACTGAGGGTGAGCAGACCGGCCTGGAGGGCTGCCTCAGTGTTCCCGGGAAATACGGCGAGGTCACGCGGCCGGAGATCGTCCGCGTCCGCGCTCAGGATCGCGACGGCAACTGGTTTGAGGTGGAGGACGAGGGTCTGACCGCCCGCTGTTTCTGCCACGAGATCGAGCATCTGGACGGCCATCTGTTCGTGGAGCATACGGACCACCTGCTGACCGAGGAGGAGCTGGAGGAGTACATCCGCCGCGCCGAGGCAGAGAACGGAGACGAGAACGAATGAGGATACTGTTCATGGGCACGCCCGACTTCGCCGTGGCGTCCCTGAAGCGGCTGGTGAAGGACGGGCACAACGTGTGCGGTGTGTTCACCCAGCCGGACAAGCCCAAGAACCGAGGGCACAAAATGGCGTTTTCTCCTGTAAAGGAATATGCCTTAACAGTCGGCCTGCCAGTGTACCAACCGGTGAAAATGCGGGACGGCGAAGCTCTGCGCATCGTGCAGGAGCTGGCACCGGAGCTCATCGTAGTGGCGGCCTACGGCAAGATCCTGCCGGAGGACATTCTGAACACGCCGCCCTATGGCTCTATCAACGTGCATTCGTCCATCCTGCCGAAGTATCGGGGCGCGGCACCCATTAACTGGGCCATTCTTAACGGGGAGAGCGTCACGGGCGTTACCATCATGTATATGGCCAAGGAGCTGGATGCGGGGGACATCATCCTCTGCCGCGAGACGGCTATCGACCCTGACGAGGACGCGCAGACCCTGACGACCCGCCTGGCGGAGCTGGGCGCGGACGCGCTGTCCCAGGCAGTGGAGCAGCTGAAAAGCGGTACCGCCGTCCGTATGCCTCAGGACCACAATGCCTACACCTATGCCCCCATGCTGGATCGGAGCCTGTCGCCCATGGACTTCACCAGAAGTGCCCGGCAGCTCCACGATCAGGTGCGGGGACTGATCCCCTGGCCCTGCGCATCCATGGAGCTGGACGGCAAAAATGTGAAGATCTACCGCACCGCCATCGGCAGCGAGACGACGCTGGCTGCGGGGAAGATCGCCGAGGCCGGTAAGCAGGGCCTCGCCATTGCCTGCGGCGACAGGCGGCTGCTGCGCATTCTGGAATTGCAGGCCGAGGGCGGCAAGCGCATGGCGGCAGCGGACTATCTGCGGGGGCATCCTGTACAGGTGGACGTATGAGCGATATGCAGCGAAGCAGCGCCCGTGATACTGTGCTGGAGGTGCTGATGCAGGTCAGCCGCGCCAATGCCTGGTCGGACGGCAGTCTGAAACGCACCATTGCCAAAAACAAGCTGGACAGCCGGGAGGCGGCGCTCTGCACGCGTCTTGCCTACGGTGTCATCCAAAACCGCGGTCTGCTGGACTACTATATCGGCTGCTGGTGCAGCCAGAAGCCTAACCGGCTGGAGCCGGTGATTTTGAATATCCTGCGCATCGGAGGGTATCAGATCCTGTTCATGGATAAGATCCCCCACCGCGCCGCCGTCAACGAGGCGGTGGAGATGACCAAGCGCTGGGGCCGTCCCAAGGCCGCAGGCATGGTCAATGCGGTGCTGCGGAAGTTTGTGACCAACTGGATGGACATGCCCGCGCTGCCCCAGGGCACCACAGCGGACTATCTGTCCGTGCGGTACAGCCATCCCAAGTGGCTGGTGCGCCGCCTGATCGACGTGATCGGGGCGGAGGAGACGGAGGACTACCTGCGGATGAACAACGAGATCGTCCCCACCACCATCCAGACCAATACGCTGAAATGTACGGCGGAGGAGCTGGAGAAGGAGCTGCGCACCGCCGGCGTGACGGTGAACGCCCACCCATGGCTGGAGGGCTGCTTCGAAGTGTCGGCCACCGGCGATCTGGAGCGCCTGCCCGCCTTTACGGAGGGGCACTTCACGGTGCAGGACGCCGCGGCCCGTTTGGTGGCCACAGCGGCAGCGCCGCAGCCGGAGACTCGTGCGCTGGACATGTGCGCCGCGCCCGGAGGCAAGTCCTTTGCGCTGGCCATCGACATGGGGGACAGGGGCGATATCCTGTCCTGTGACATCCATCCCCACAAGCTGGCGCTCATCGAAAAGGGCGCGGCGCGATTGGGCATCCGATCCGTCCGAACGGCGCTGGCCGATGGGCGGGAGCATCACGCGGCGTGGGAAAACGCCGCAGACCTGGTGGTGGCTGATGTGCCCTGCTCGGGACTGGGCATCATCCGCAAGAAGCCGGATATCCGCTACAAGGACCCCAAGGAGCTGGCGGAGCTGCCGGCCATTCAGGCCGCCATTTTGGACAACGCGGCCACCTACGTGCGGCCGGGCGGCGTGCTGCTCTACTCCACCTGCACGGTGCTGCCGGAGGAAAATGAGGGCGTCACCACGGCGTTTCTGGATACGCACCCTGAATTTGCACTGGAACCGTTTACCCTGCCGCGGCCCATCGGCGGCTGCTGCGGACAGCTGACGCTGTGGCCGCAGCGGTACGGCACGGACGGCTTCTATATCTGCCGGATGCGCAGAAAATAAGCGAGGAGCTTTTATGACCGATATCAAATCCATGACCCAGCAGGAGCTCTCCCAATTTCTGAAAGAGCTGGGAGAGCCGGCGTTCCGCGCCAAGCAGGTCTTTACGTGGCTGCATCGGGGCGCCGCCTCCTTCGACGAGATGACCAACCTCTCCAAGTCCCTGCGGGAAAAGCTGAAGGGGCGGTGTTTTATCACCGCGCCTGTGGTGGCCCGCAAACAGGAGTCTCGGCTGGACGGCACCATCAAGTACCTGTGGGAGCTGTCGGACGGCAACTGCATCGAGACGGTGCTGATGCAGTACCACCATGGCAACACAGTGTGCATCTCGTCCCAAGTGGGCTGCCGTATGGGCTGCGCCTTCTGTGCCAGCACCATCGCCGGAAAGGTGCGGGATCTGCGGCCGTCGGAAATGCTGGATCAGGTGATGTTCACCCAACTGGATTCCGGCCGGACGGTGTCCAACATTGTGCTGATGGGCATCGGCGAGCCGCTGGACAACATGGCCAATGTGCTGCGGTTTCTGGAGCTGGTGAATCATCCCGATGGCATGAACATCGGTATGCGGCATATCAGCCTGTCCACCTGCGGCGTGGTGCCCGGCATCGACGCCCTGGCGGAGCAGCAGCTGCAGTTGACGCTGTCTGTCTCGCTGCACGCGCCGGACAGCGAGACGCGCAGCCGCATCATGCCGGTGAACCGCGCCTATGACGTGGAACTGCTGTTTGATGCCTGCCACCGCTATTTTGAGAAAACGGGGCGGCGCATCAGCTTTGAGTACGCCATGATCGACGGCGTCAACGACAACGACTGGCAGGCGGACCTCATCGCCAAAAAGCTGCGGGGCATGCCTGGCCATGTGAATCTCATCCCGCTGAACGACGTGGTGGAGAGCCCGTACAAGCCCAGCCGCCGCGTGGCCGCCTTCCAGAAGCGGCTGGAGTCCCACGGCATCACCGCCACGGTACGGCGCAGTCTGGGTGGAGACATCGATGCCTCCTGCGGCCAGCTGCGGCGAAAGGCCATGGAGGAAAAGGAAAGGGGGCGCCTGACATGAAAATGTGGGGCATCACGAATACCGGTCTGGTCCGCAGTGAGAATCAGGACGCCTACGCCGCCTTTACGGTGGGCGGTTACAGTGCCGCCGTGGTCTGCGACGGCATGGGCGGCACCAACGGCGGCCGCGTTGCAAGCGGCATCGCGGTGGAGCAGTTTGAAAAGGAACTGCGGGCTGTGCTGCAGGAGAACGCCGGAGAGGAGCAACTGCGGCAGGCCACGCTGTACGCCATCTCCCTGGCCAACGACGCCATACGCCGCGCGGCGGCGCAGAACGCCGACTATCAGCACATGGGCACCACACTGGTGTGCGCCTTGGCCAAAGAGGATCTGGTGATGGTGGGCAACATCGGCGACAGCCGGGCCTACCACATCAACGGAGAGGGCATCCACCAGATCTCCCGTGACCACTCTGTGGTGGAGAGCATGGTGGAGAAGGGCGACATCACTCCCCAGGAGGCCCGCCGCCACCCCAACCGCAATCTCATCACCCGTGCGCTGGGTCCCGATATCCAGGCCCAGGCCGATACGTTCGCCGTGGCGTGGCACCCAGGGGATTTTATTCTGCTGTGCACCGACGGGCTGGTGAACACCGTCTCGGATCAGGAGATGCTGTTTGAGGTGCTCCACGATGGCGACATCGAGAGCTGTCTGGACCATCTGATGCAAATATCACTGCGCCGCGGCGCACCGGACAACGTCACGGTGGTGCTGCTGATGAACACGTAAAGGAGATGACAACATGGATCAATACATAGGACGTATGCTGGATGATCGCTATGAAATTCTGGAGCTGATCGGGTCCGGCGGCATGGCAAATGTGTATAAGGCCAGATGTCATCGGCTGAACCGACTGGTGGCGGTGAAGATACTCAAGAGCGATCTGGCGGAAAACGCCGACTTCCGTCGGCGTTTTCGGGACGAGTCACGGGCCGTGGCCCAGCTGTCCCACGCCAACATCGTGTCGGTGTATGATGTGTCCACCAGCGGTGAGACGGAGTACATCGTCATGGAGCTCATCGACGGCATTACCCTGAAGCAGTATATGGAGCGGCGGGGCCGCATGGACTGGCGGGAGTCGCTGCACTTCATCAGCCAGATCATGCGGGGCCTGAGCCACGCCCACAGCCGCGGCATCATCCACCGCGACATCAAGCCCCAGAACATCATGGTTCTGCGGGACGGCAGCGTGAAGGTGGCCGATTTCGGCATCGCATGCCTGGCAAACGCCAGCCAGACCCTGACCCAGGAGGCGCTGGGCTCCGTCCATTACATCTCGCCGGAGCAGGCGCGGGGCGACCGCATCGATGCACGTTCCGACATCTACTCCGCCGGCGTGGTGCTGTATGAGATGCTGACGGGACGGCTGCCCTTTGAGGGCGACTCCGCTGTGTCCGTGGCCATCCAGCACCTGAGCTCCGTGCCGCTGGCGCCGCGGGACATTGACCATAGCATCCCTGAGCCGCTGGAGCTGATCTGCATGAAGGCCATGAACAGCGATCCCGACAAGCGCTATCCCACGGCGGACGCCATGCTGGAGGATCTGGAGAAGTTCCGCAAGGACCCCGCCGTGGATATGGACTACATCCGCAAGGAATTGGCATCGGTGCAGCCGGACAACGAGCCCACCATGTCCATTCCCACCGCGCAGGTGGCCACCGCCGTGAAAAAGCGGGCCGACCAGATGCGGCGCGACCAGCCGGAGGACAACATCCGGCCCCGCGACAAGAAGTCCATCGCCATCATGGGCGGTATCTTCGCAGCGGCTCTGGTGCTGGTGTTCCTGCTGTTCAAGCTGATTTTGGGCGATTTTGGCCCCGCCGGCAACAACAAGAGCTACGATGTTCCCAATGTGCTGGGCAAGACCGTGGAGGAGGCCCAGCTGATGGACGGCGTCAAGGATATTTTTGAAATCGTGGTGAAGGGTACCCAGCGCTCCGACACCTATGAGCCGGGGCAGATCATCCAGCAATCGCCGGATGCCGGACGCAGCCGCAAGAGCAACTTCGTCATCGAGGTCTACGTGGCGGCGGAGGAGGAGAAGGTGCCCATGCCGGATGTCACCGGCCAGGAGTACCGGCAGGCACGCATCCAATTACAGGAGCTGAATCTGAACCTGAAATTCGACTTCCAGAGCCAGAATTCCGACACGGTCCATAAGGATATGGTCATCTCCACGGAGCCCGCCGCCGAGGAGGACCTGACCGAGGGTCAGCAGGTGACAGTGTACGTCAGCACCGGCCCCAAGACGGTGACGGTGCCCTCGTTCATCGGGCAGGACATTGCCATCGCCATCAAGAATGCTCAGGACATGGGCCTCACCGTGGGCCAGCCGGAGTTCGACCCGTACAGTCTGGTGGAGACGGGCCGTGTCACTGAGCAGAACATCGACCCAAACGAGGTGGTAGATGGCGGCACCCAGATCGTCTTTACCATCAGCGGCAGCGGCGAGGAGGACATCGTGACCCGCACCAAGGTGGCGGAGTTCGCCCTGCCGGAGGACATGGGCGGCATGATCAAGGTGGAGTTTGAACAGGACGGCGCCGTCGTGGACAGCCAGTACATCAGCGCCAACCTCCAGACTGTGACCTACACTTTCACCGGTCAGGTGGGGCAGACATCACTGGTGCGGGCTTACTTCACCTGCATCAACGACAACTCTGCGGTATCTTCACCCACGCAGGAGATCGTCTTTTGAGTCGGGGGCGCATTGAAAAGGCCCTCAGTGGCTTCTATTACGTGAACACCGGAGGCGAGGTGCTCCGGTGCCGCGCCCGCGGCAAGTTCCGGCGCGAAGGACTCAGCCCGCTGGTAGGCGACTGGGTGGAGGTACGGGAGCTGGGCGGCGGCGAGGGCTTCGTGGAGGCGGTGGAGCCGCGAAAGAACGTGTTCCTCCGCCCGGCTGCCGCCAATATCGACCAGTTGGTCATCATCGCCTCCGCTGCCATTCCGGTGACGGAACCGTACCTCATCGACCGCATCGCTGCCATCGCCGCCCTGAAAAGCTGTCAGGTGCTGCTGTGCCTGAACAAGTGCGACCTGGATCCTGCGGACGAGCTGTACGACATCTACCGCCATTCGGCCATTCAAGTGCTGCGGGTCAGCGCTGCCACAGGAGCGGGTATTCCGGAGCTGTGCGCGGCAATCACTGGCAAGCTAAATGCCTTTACAGGGAATTCCGGCGTGGGCAAGTCCAGTATCCTCAATGCCCTGTCGCCGCAGCTGACACTGCCGGTGGGGGAGGTCAGCAAGGCGCTGGGCCGCGGACGCCATACCACTCGCCATGTGGAGATGTTCTCCCTGGGCGGCGATACATGGGTCATCGACACGCCGGGCTTTTCCTCCTTTGACACCCAGGAGATGGATCTGGAACTGAAGGAGCATCTGCCGGAGACGTTCCCCGAGTTCGCGCCCTACGCAGACCAGTGCCGCTTTGTGGGATGCAGCCACACCAGGGAGAAGGGCTGCCGCGTGCTGCAGGCGGTGAAGGACGGGGACATCCACCCCAGCCGCCACCGCAGCTACGTCCGGCTCTATCAGGAGCTGAAGGACCTGAAGGCCTGGGAGAAAAAATGAAAAAAGTGGAGTGCGATGCACTCCGCTTTTTTTTCGCCCATATACTGGACCAGAGGGGGGTCTTGTATGAGAGGCTGGAACTGCGGCGGCTGGATCATCGGCATTTGCGCGCTGGCATTGGGACTGGGCATCCTGATCGCGGCCGTCTTTCCTGTGGGGTGTCTGATGTTTCTGGTGGCGTTTCTGCTCATCGCCTGCGGGATCGCCTGTTTGCGGAATAGGAGGTAGCGTATGAAGATCGTGGTATGGAAGTCTCCGCGGTTCCTGCGGGGCCTGCTGTGCAGCATTTTCGGGATCAGGGAATAACAGTGCCCGCCCGCTCATATGGTAGAGGTACAACGGAGAAATGAGAGGGCGAGACCATGGAGTTAGGCTTACATTTTACGGAACTGACCTGCTGCGAGCAGACCGGCCGTCTGGTGATGTCCCACGAGGAGACCATGGAGACGGCCATTGCGGAATACTGTCCCGACATGACGCGGATCGTCAGCGTCTGCGGGCAGCTGCAGATACGGGAGCGGACCGCATTGGAGGGCCGCGTCACCGCCACCGGCACCGTGCGGGTCACGGTGTTGTATACCTCGGAGGAGAGCGCCGGCCTGCGCAGCCTGACGCTGCCGGTGCCATTCTCCTGTACGGCGGAGGACGAGACGCTGGCGTCGTCGCAGCTGCTCTGGGCCACAGGACGGTTGTTGTTGGCAGAGGCGCAGGCCGTGACGGCGCGGAAGCTGTATGTCCGCGTGCTGCCGGAGGTGACGCTGACCGGCTACACCCGCGCCCAGTGCCGGTTTTGCAGCGGCACGGAGGAGGACCCTGCTCTCCGCGTCCGGCGCAGGGATCACGACATCAGCCTGCTGGATACGGCGGCGGAACGCAGCTTCTCCGTGGCGCAGGAGACGCCGGAGGTGTCCCCCGCGCCGGAGGACCTGCTGCTGTACCGGCTCTGCCCGCGGCTCACCAGCTGCCGTCTGGTGGGCAGCAAGCTGGTGCTGAAGGGAGAGTTGGCCCTGTCGGCGCTGTACCGCGGGCAGGATCAGCAGCTGCACACCTATGAAATAGAGCTGCCGGTATCCCAGATCCTGGACGGCGCGGATCTGCCGGAGGAGGGGGAGCTTTCCGGCATCCTGTGCCTCACCGGAGGGGAGGTGCGGGTCCTGCGCTCCGACAGCGGCGGCGGGTTCTCCATCTCGGCGGAACTGCGGCTGCTGCTGCGGGCCTACCGAACGGTGCGGTGCAGCTGCGTGGAGGACCTGTACAGTATTCGCCGGCCGGTGCAGCTGCATCAGGAGACGGTGGCCGTACCGGTGGGGCGGCCCTGCCGCTCCCTGCGGGAGGAGAGCATTCAGCATCTGGACTTCGGCGGCAGCCGCCCGTTCTTCTTTATCACCGACACGGACTGCACACCTGCTGCCGTGACGGAGGAGGGAGGCCAGACGGCTCTGCGCACCACGATACATACCCGACTGCTGTATCTGGATGAGGCGGATGCCCCCGCCGTCACGGAGCGGACGGAGGAGATCGTGGTGCCGGTGCAGGGACCGGTGCAGTCTGTATCCTGCACACTGGCGGGGCCACCGGACGTCCGGTTCACAGGCAGCGGCTGCGATGTGCGGCAGGTGGCGGAATTCCTCATCGGCGACATGCAGGCGGACCAGATGCGCACCGTCGCCGCCGTAGAACTGCTGGACGGGGAGGAGCAGGAGAAGATACCCTCCCTGGTGCTGCGGCGACTGCTGCCGGAGGAGACGCTGTGGGATGTGGCCAAACAGTACCGAACCGATGAGGAACTGCTGCGGACGGTGAACCATCTGGAGGAGGGGGAGACACCGGACAAAATGCTGCTGATCCCCCGCGTCCGGTGAATTGTGCATTGACTTTCCCTATGTCCGTGGGGTAGAATAACGGGTGCGAGCAGACTGGACAGTCGCGGGGACAAGGCGAAAGCCTGTTCATGAGGAAAGTCCGGGCTCCACAGGGCAAGAATAACGGGTAACGCCCGCCGAAGGCGACTTCAGGAAAAGTGCAACAGAGATATACCGCCGCGTCACATCCCCAAATGGGGACCTCCGCGAAAACGTCAGTTTTTGTGGGGAGATAAGGTACAGCGAAGTGATTTTGGCCTGCCGTTTGCGGCCGGACGAAAGCTATGGAGCTGGCACCGACGAGGTAAGGGTGGAAAGGCGAGGTAAGAGCTCACCCGACGGCGCGTGAAAGTGACCGTCGCTGTAAACTCTATTCGGAGCAACACCGGTATGGGAGCATATAGGCTGGCCCGGCCGCTCCCGGGGTGGCTTGAGCGTGCCGGCAACGGTACGCCCAGATAGATGACTGTCGAAACAGAACCCGGCTTATAGGTCTGCTCGCAGGACCATTCCAAGGCCGCAGCGGCTCACGCTGCGGCCTTCTTTGTGCGCTTCGCACAATTTCGACGGAAATATGCGGTGTATTTTAGAATACAAAACTATTTACATTAGTTCGATAAAGTGGTAGAGTGATAGCGTAGTAAACAACCAAGCCGGTATGCCGGCGAGAAAACCGGTATTCCGGTCAGTAAAGGAGAAAAAACGATGAAAAAGCTGATTGCACTGATGCTGGCCATGGTCATGGCCCTGTCCCTGGTGGCCTGCGGTAAGCCCGCAGAGAACGACAATTCCGCAAACGACAACAATACCGACGGCGATGCCACTGCCACACGGACCTTCGTGATGGGCGTCGACGCGGAGTACCCCCCCTTCAGCTATCTGGGCGAGGACGGCCAGTACACCGGCTTCGACGTGGAGGTCTGCAAGGCTGTCTGCGATCTGCTGGGCTGGGATCTGCAGGTCTTCGGTGTGAACTGGGACCAGAAGCTGGTGCAGCTGGATGCCAAGGAGTGTGACTGCGTATGGTCCGGCATGACCATCCTGGACTCCATGAAGGAGGCCGGCTATGTGATCTCCGCGCCTTACTATGACAACACTCAGGTCATCATGGTCAAGGAGGGCAGCGACATCAAGTCTTCCGCTGACCTGGCCGGTAAGGTCGTGGCCGTGCAGCTGGGCACCTCCGGCGAGGCGCTGCTGGCCGATGGCGGTGATCTGGCCGACCTGGCGGCGACCTTCGCTGACCTGACTACCTGCGACAGCTTCCTGAAGTGCTTTACTGAGCTGGGCGGCGGCGCCGTGGACGCTGTCATCGTGGACAAGCCCGTGGCTGTCTCCTATGCCGAGTCCAACAAGGGCTTCACCGTTCTGGACGAGGGTCTGGGCGCCGAGCAGTACGGTATCGCCTTCCGTGCCGGTGACGAGGAGCTGTGCGCCACTGTGGAGGACGCCGTGGCTCAGCTGGTGGCCAACGGCACCTACGCCGAGATCGCTGCCAAGTATCCCGACATCGCCAACAACCTGACCCTGCTGGGCTGAGCCTGAGACATCGGCGCACAAAAGAAAACAGCATATCGGCTCCCGAGGGAAATTCCTCCCTCGGGAGCGTATGTGCATGAATTGAGGATAACATATGACCTTACTGACCATGATCGTCAAGATGGGGGAGGGACTTTCCAAGACCTGCGCCATCTTCTTTCTGACGCTGCTGTTCTCCCTGCCGCTGGGCATGATCGTTGCGCTGCTGCGCATGAGCAAAAACAGGATCGTCTCCGGCATCACCCGTTTCTTCATCTCCATTCTCCGCGGCACGCCGCTGATGCTGCAGCTGCTGGCCGTGACCTATGGCCCCTACTACCTCTGTGACTTGCCGGTGGCCCGCAACAAGCTGATCCCCGTGGTCATCGCCTTTGCCATCAACTACGCCGCCTATTTCGCGGAGATCTATCGCGGCGGCATCGAATCTATGCCGGTGGGACAGTATGAAGCGGCAGAGGTGCTGGGTTATACCAAGGCCCAGACCTTTATCCATGTCATCCTGCCGCAGGTGTTCAAGCGCATCATGCCCAGCATCACCAACGAAGTGGTGACGCTGGTGAAGGACACCTCCATGGCGTTCACTGTCTCCTATCAGGAGATGTTCACCATCGGCAAGCAGATCGCCAACTCCGAGACCAGCTTTACGCCGTTCCTGGTGGCAGGCGTGTTCTACTTCGCGTTCAACGCCGTTGTGGATCTGGTCATGGGCAAGGTGGAAAAGCGTATGGACTACTACAAATAAGGGAGGCGGTCGCATGAAACTGTTACAGATGAACCACGTGCAGAAGAGCTTCAACGACGACACGCTGCACGTTCTCAAGGACATCAGTCTCTCCGTAGAAAAAGGCGAGGTGGTGGCCATCATCGGCCCCTCCGGCAGCGGCAAATCCACGCTGCTGCGCTGCGCTGCGATGCTTACCGACATGGATGACGGCGAGCTGTTCTACGGCGACATACAGGCCGCCCGCAGCGAAAACGGCAGGGCGGTCTACGCCGGCAAGGAGACACTGAAAAGGGTGCGGGAAAAGTTCGGGCTGGTGTTCCAGAGCTTCAACCTCTTTCCTCACTATTCCGTGCTGAAAAATCTGACGGACCCCCAGATCCGCGTGCTGGGCCGCGACAAGGAGACGGCGCAGCAGCGGGCGCGGCAGCTGCTGGAGAAGATGGGGCTTTCCGACAAGGAGGGCGCCTACCCCTGCGAGCTCTCCGGCGGACAGCAGCAGCGGGTAGCCATCGCCCGCGCCCTGGCCATGGATCCCGAGATCCTATTTTTCGATGAGCCCACCTCGGCGCTGGACCCCGAGCTGACCGGCGAGATCCTGAAGGTCATCCGTGACCTGGCGGAGGAGCATATGACCATGGTCATCGTGACCCACGAGATGTCCTTTGCCAAGGACGTGGCAGACCGCGTTATCTTCATGGCCGGCGGCGTCATTGTGGAGGAGGGCACGCCGGAGGAGGTCATGGTCAACACCCGTGAGGAACGGACCCGTCAGTTCCTGGGGCGGTATCAGAGATGAGAAAGCTGCGCGTGGTGCGGGCAGATCCCGCCGGAAACATCACTCTATTCGTCCTGACGCCCGTAGGCAAGGCGGAGTGCGCCGCTGTGGCCGCACAGCTCATGGCCATCCGGGAGCTGCAGGCGGAGCAGGTAGGCTTCATCTTCCCCAACGGCCATATGGAGATGGAGGCGGGGGAGTTCTGCGGCAACGCCTCTCGTGCCTACGGATTCCTGATGGCGAAGCAGCAGGGGCTCGCCGGCTGCCGGAGCATGCAGCTGTCCGTCAGCGGCTGCGATCACCCCATCACCGTGAAGGTGGACATGGACGCCGGTACGGCGGAGGCAGAGATGCCGCTGCCGAAATTTGTCAGGCCGGTGGACGCTCCTGCCACCGGTACGCTGGTGCATCTGGGAGGCATCGCCCATCTGGTGGTGCAGGATGTCCCGCCCAGCCGTGAGTTTTTCGCCCAGGCCGAGCCGCTCTTTGCGGCGGACCCTGCGCTGGATGCCTACGGCGTGTGCTTCGTGGAGGGGGACCGTATGACGCCGCTGGTGAAGGTACCGGAGGCGGGAACACTGGTGTTCGAGGGCAGCTGCGGCAGCGGTACGCTGGCCTGCGCAGTGGCCATGAGCCAGGGCAGGGAAGGCATATTCTCCGTCTCCCTGCGGCAGCCGGCCGGAACAGTCAACGCCTCCGTGACGCGGCAGGACGGCGCGGTCATCGCGGCGTCTATCGGCGGACCGGTAACGCTGAGCGAGCCCTTTGAGGTGACTATCTGAAAAAATGCCTGAAAAAACGCACCCGACAGGGTGCGTTTTTTGGTTGTATAATTGTACCCAAAGCGGTATAATGTCCGTATTGAGCAACTGTTAGACGGAGGGATATAACATGACCTTGCATGAGTATATGGAGAGCCTGCGGCAGAAAACGGTGGCAGTGCTGGGCATCGGCGTCAGCAACACGCCGCTGGTGCAGCTGCTGCTGCGCAGCGGTATTCGCGTCACCGCCTGTGACAAGCGGACGAGGGAGCAGCTGGGTACGCTGGCTGACGAGCTGAAGCAGGCGGGATGCACGCTGCGGCTGGGACCGGATTATCTGGAGGGTCTCCACGAGGACGTGATCTTCCGCACCCCGGGCCTGCGGCCTGATGTGCCCCAGCTTGCGGCGGCGGTGGCCAATGGCAGCATGCTGACCAGCGAGATGGAGGAGTTCTTCCGTGTCTGCCCGTGTCCCATCATCGCCGTCACCGGCTCCGACGGTAAGACGACGACCACCACCATCATCGCCGAGCTGCTGAAGGCGGCAGGGAACACAGTGTGGGTAGGCGGCAATATCGGACACCCGCTGCTGTGCGATGCCGACCGTATGCGGCCCCAGGACTATGCGGTGCTGGAGCTGTCCAGCTTCCAGCTGATGACCATGGACCGCAGTCCCCATATCGCGGTGGTGACCAATCTGGCCCCCAATCACCTGGACATGCACAAGGACATGGCAGAGTATGTAGCGGCCAAGGAGAACATTTTCCGCCACCAGACCGCCGGCGACATTGCCGTGTTCAACGCCGACAACGCCATCACGGCGGAGCAGGCGGGGCGCACCGTAGGCCGCAGCCGCCGCTTCAGCCGTCAGACAGAGCTGAACGACGGCGTGTTCCTGCGGGGCGAGGACATCGTCTGCCGCAGTGCGGCGGGGGAGCGGGTCGTCATGAAGACCTCCGACATCAAGATCCCCGGTGTCCACAACGTGGAGAACTACATGGCGGCCATCGCCGCCGTGGACGGTCTGGTGCCGGACGGCATTATCCGTGACTTCGCCCGCAGCTTCGGCGGCGTGGAGCACCGCATCGAGCTGGTGCGTACCTACCGTGGTGTCCGGTACTACAACGATTCCATCGCCTCCAGCCCCTCCCGCACCATTGCGGGGCTGCGCTCCTTCCCGGAGAAGGTCATCCTCATCGCCGGCGGCTATGACAAGCACATTCCTTTCGACGTACTGGGCCCCGAGGTGACGGCCCACGTGAAGCTGCTGGTACTCTGCGGGGCTACGGCGGGGAAGATCCGCGCCGCAGTGGAGGCCGCGCCGGACTACCGCCCGGGCTGTCCGGAGATCCTGGAGGTCACGCCTTTTCAGACTGCGGTAGAGGCCGCCCGCGACCATGCCGCCGCAGGCGATGTGGTGACGTTGTCCCCGGCCTGTGCTGCCTTCGACCAGTTCAAGAACTTTGCCGAGCGGGGCAGGGTGTTCAAGGAGATCGTCCACAGCTGGCCGGAGGAATGAGGAAAAGCCTTGGCATCATAAACTCCCTGCAAGGGGGGTGGATGCCGTGGAACGGCTTCGTTATCTGCGCCTGACCGGACGACAGAAGGTGCTGGTCTGGTGTACCTTTCTCCTGGCGGCGTTGGGAGCGCTGACTGCTGCCGCCGTGCTGCATATGAGGCCCATCGTGGTGGATCTGGCCACCGCTCGCACCTCTAACATGGTGAACCGCATCGTGGTGGCCGCCATCAACGACGCGGTGGACAGCGGGCGCATCGACTACGGGCGGCTGGTGTCCTTCGATAAGGATGCCAACGGCCATGTGACGGCGCTGAAAAGCAACATGGCGGAGTTCAACCGCCTGCAGGCGTCTATCTCCGACGATATCCTCCAGCGCATGGCGGATGTGTCCACCACGGATTTGTCCATCCCCATCGGCACGCTGACTGGCTCGCCGCTGCTGGCAGGCCGCGGGCCGTGTCTGCACGTGCGCATGCAGTCCGTGGGCACTGCCACCGCCCGCTTCGATAACCAGTTTTCCTCCGCCGGCATCAACCAGACCCGCCACCGCATCCTGCTGGATGTGGATGTCCACGTCAGCATCCTGCTGCCCGGGCTGACCACCTATACCAAGGTGTCCAACGAGATCTCCGTGGCGGAGACGGTGATCGTGGGCGGCGTACCCGACACCTACACCTATTTCAGTACCACGCCGGACGAGATCGAGAACTACGCCGACGAGTACATCATCAACAACGGATAAGAGGTCACACTATGGACTACCGACAGGAAATGAAGGAGCTGCGGGACACCCTGAATGCCCACGGCTACCGCTATTACGTATTGGATGAGCCCACCATCTCCGACTACGAGTACGACCACATGCTGCGCCGTCTGGAGGATCTGGAGGCGGCACATCCGGAGGAAATCACGCCGGATTCGCCCACGCAGCGCATCGGTGGCCGCACGCTGTCCGAGTTCCAGCAGGTGACGCATCCCGTGCCGCTGGAGAGTTTGCAGGACGTGTTCAACGACGATGAGGTGTGCCAGTTTCTGGAAAAGATACCCCTGGACGCGCCGGTGTGGAGCGTGGAGCCAAAGGTGGACGGCCTGTCCGTGGCCCTGGAGTACAGAGACGGCGTGTTCGTCCGCGGCGCCACACGCGGCGATGGACGGGTGGGGGAGGACGTGACGGAGAATCTGCGCACCATCCGCTCCATTCCTATGACGCTGCCGGAGAAGCTGCCCCGTCTCATCGTCCGCGGCGAGGTCTACATGGCTCGCAGCGTGTTCGATGAGATCAACGCCCGCCGCGAGCTGGAGGGCAAGCCCCTGATGGCCAACCCCCGCAACGCTGCCGCCGGCTCCCTGCGCCAGCTGGACCCCAAGATCGCGGCCCAGCGCCGTCTGGACATCGCCGTATTCAATCTCCAGCTGGCGGAGGGACGGGAGTTCACCACCCACACCGAGACCATCGACTATCTGGCGTCCCAGCATTTCAAGGTCATTCCGCACCGGCAGCTATCCAAAACCGCCGATATTCTGGCGGAGATCGCCGCGCTGGGCGACTGTCGGGAGCGTTTCCCCTTCGACATCGACGGCGCGGTCATTAAGCTGGACAACCTGGCGGAGCGCGAGGTACTTGGCAGTACTGCCAAGTGTCCCCGCTGGGCCATCGCCTACAAGTACCCGCCAGAGACCAAGGAGACGGTGCTCCGCGATATCGTGGTGCAGGTAGGACGCACTGGCGTGCTGACTCCCAAGGCGGAGCTGGAGCCGGTGCGTCTGGCGGGCACCACTGTGACCTACGCCACCCTGCATAATCAGGACTATATCGCCCAGAAGGACATCCGCATCGGCGACACGGTGCTGGTGCGCAAGGCGGGGGAGATCATCCCCGAGATCGTGGCCGTGGTGCCGGACAAGCGTCCGGACGGCGCACAGCCCTACACGCTGCCGGACCGCTGCCCCGTCTGCGGCGCGGAGGTGGTGCGGGACGAGGATGGCGCGGCTCTGCGCTGCACCGGCGCGGAGTGCCCTGCCCAGCTGCTGCGGAATCTGACCCATTTCGCCAGCCGAAACGCCATGGACATCGACGGTCTGGGCCCCGCCGTGATACAGCAGCTGGTGGACAGCGGCCTTGTCAGGACTGCCGCCGACCTGTACAGCCTGCGGCCGGAGCAGATCGCGGAGCTGGACCGTATGGGTCAGAAGTCCGCCCGGAACGCGGTGGAGGCCATCGCCAGAAGCCGTGAGGACGACCTGTGGCGCCTCATCTTTGCCCTCGGCATCCGGCAGGTAGGTGAGAAGGCCGCCAAGGTGCTGGCTGCACGGTTCGGCAGCATGGACGCGCTGTCCACCGCCACGGAGGAGGAGCTGACCGCCATTGATGACGTGGGGCCCATCACGGCGAAATACATCCGCCAGTGGATGGACAGCCCACAGTCCCAGGACCTGCTGGCACGTCTGAAGGCCGCAGGACTCAATATGACCTGTAAAGAGGGAATGGTTGACAGCCGTTTTGCTGGAATGACTTTTGTCCTTACCGGCGCACTGGAGAAGTTTACCCGCGATGAAGCGGGGGAGATGATCGAGAAGCGGGGCGGCAAGGTGTCCGGCTCCGTTTCCAAAAAGACCACCTACGTGGTGGCGGGAGAGAACGCCGGCAGCAAGCTGCAAAAGGCGCAGCAGTTGGGCATCCCCGTCCTCACGGAAGATGAATTCCTGGAGTTTCTGAAATAAGGAGGTACACGTCATGGCAGAGCATACCGATCAGAATCTGCTGCATCAGGTGATTTACAGCGTCTTTGTGCGCAACCACACCAAAGAAGGCACCTTCCGCGCGTTGGAGGGCGACCTGGATCGCCTGAAGGGGCTGGGTGCAGACATCATCTGGCTCATGCCCATCCATCCCATTGGCTCGGAGGGCCGCAAGGGCACTCTGGGCAGCCCCTACGCCATTCAGGACTACCGCGGCATCAATCCCGAGTACGGCACGCGGGAGGACTTCATCCATCTGGTGGATGCCATCCATGCTCGCGGCATGAAGTGCATCATCGACGTGGTGTACAACCACACCTCACCGGACTCCGTGCTGGCCCACACCCATCCGGAGTACTTCCTCCGCGACGCAGAGGGGCGCCCTACCCGAAAGGTGGCGGACTGGTGGGATGTGGTGGACCTGGATTACAGCAACCGCGACCTGTGGAACTACCAGATCGACACGTTGAAGCAGTGGGCCGCCATCGTGGATGGCTTCCGCTGCGACGTGGCCAGCAGCGTCCCGCTGGACTTCTGGTGTGAGGCACGCCGCCAGGTGGAGACGGTGCGCCCTGGCTGCATCTGGTTGGCCGAAAGCGTCCACGGTGCCTACGTGCTGGGCATGCGCCGCACGGGCGCGGCCTGCGCCACGGACACCGAGCTGTACCGCGCCTTCGACATGACATACGACTACGACATCTGGCCTTTTTACGAGGGCTTCCTGAAGGGAGATCTGTCCCTGCGGACCTACACGGACATCCTGAACTATCAGGAGCTGACGTATCCCACTGGCTACATCAAGGCCCGCTGCCTGGAGAACCACGACACCTGCCGTGCGGCCTCCTGGTTCACCAGTGACCGCCAGCTGTACCACTGGCTGGGCTTCCTGTACTTCCAGCGGGGTGCCGCCATGCTGTACAGCGGCATGGAGTATGCGCCCAAAAAGCGGGTGGGTCTTTTCGACGCCGACGACAACTACGGCGACATGCGGCTGGACGTGCAGCGGTACCTCACCGCCTGCAAGGCCATGAAGCAGACGCTGCCGCTGGGCGGCGGCTTCTGGTGGGTAACCGCCAGCGACAGTGTGGTGCTGGGCCACTACGAGGGACCGGAGGGCCGCGCACTGGGCGTGTTTGACCTGCGGGGCCAGGGCGGTGAGGTATCTGTAAACCTGCCGGACGGTGTGTACGAGAACCGTTTGGGCGGGCAAGTCACCGTCAGCGGTGGAAAGCTGGCGCTGGGCGAGCGTCCCGTGGTGATCTGATGCGGGCCGCCGCTATTGGTTTTTTATACAAAGCGAAAAGAGATTCTGTGACGTATGTCACAGAATCTCTTTTGTTCATTGACCTGCGGCAATCGAAATGCTATACTTTTACACGGTGTATCTAGGCTCTTTCCTGTGGCAAAGCAGGGAGGAGCTGATAGAAAAGAGGAGGAAAGAATCATATGAGCAAGATCATGAAGATCTGCGACGGCAACGAGGCGGCGGCATACGTCGCCTATGCGTTCTCCGAGGTCGCAGCCATCTACCCCATCACACCCTCCAGCCCTATGGCGGAGCACGCCGACGCGTGGTCGGCCAACGGCAAGAAGAACATCTTCGGCCAGCCGGTTCGTCTGGTGGAGATGCAGTCCGAGGCCGGCGCCTGCGGCGCGTGCCACGGCGCACTGGAGGCCGGTGCGCTGGCCACCAGCTTCACCGCCTCTCAGGGCCTGATGCTGATGATCCCCACCCTGCACCGTATCTCCGGCGAGCGTCTGCCCGGCGTGCTGCACGTGGCGTCCCGCACCGTGGGTACCCACGCATTCTCCATCTTCGGCGACCACTCCGACGTAATGAACTGCCGTCAGACGGGCTTTGCCCTGCTTTCCAGCGGCAGTGTGCAGGAATCCGCCGATCTGGCTGCCGTGGCACATTTGAGCGCCATCAAGGCCCGCATCCCGTTCCTGCACTTCTTCGACGGCTTCCGTACCAGCCATGAGATCCAGAAGATCGACGTGCTGAGCTACGACGAGTACGCCAAGCTGGTGGACCGCAACGCACTGGCTGCCTTCCGCGCCAATGCCCTGAACCCGGAGGATCCCCGGATGCGTTCTCTGGTGGATAACCCCGACATCTACTTCCAGCTCCGCGAGTCCAACAACACGGCCTACGCCGAGCTGCCCGACATCGTGGAGGACTACATGGCTCAGATCAGTAAGCTGACCGGCCGTGAGTACCACCTGTTCAACTACTACGGCGCGCCCGACGCCGAGCGCGTCATCGTGGCCATGGGCTCCGTGGGCGGCTGCGCACAGGAGGTCGTCAACCATCTGAACGCCAAGGGCGAGAAGGTGGGCTTCCTGCAGGTACACCTGTTCCGCCCCTTCTCCCGCAAGCACCTGATGGCCGCCATGCCCAAGACGGTGAAGAAGATCGCCGTCCTCGACCGCGTCAAGGAGATCGGCTCCATCGGCGAGCCTCTGTACGAGGACATCTGCGCCGCCTATATCAACGAGAGCGACCGCCCCGCCATCTACGCCGGCCGCTACGGTCTGAGCAGCAAGGACACCACCCCCGCCCAGATCAAGGCTGTGTTCGACAACCTGCTGCTGGATGAGCCGAAGAATCACTTCACCATCGGCATCGTGGACGATGTGACCCATCTGTCCCTGCCCGTGGGCGCACCTCTGCTTACCGAGCCGGAGGGCACCATCTCCTGCAAATTCTGGGGTCTCGGCTCCGACGGTACGGTGGGCGCCAACAAGAACTCCATCAAGATCATCGGCGAGACGACGGATATGTACTGCCAGGCGTACTTTGAGTACGACACCAAGAAGTCCTTCGGCATCACCAAGAGCCACCTGCGCTTCGGTAAGCACCCCATCAGCTCCACCTACTATGTGTCCAACGCGGACTTCATCGCCTGCCACAACCAGACGTACCTGACCAAGTACGACATCATCCACGAGCTGAAGCCCCATGGCAGCTTCCTGCTGAACTGCGAGTGGGCGGAGAACGAGCTGGAACAGCACGTTCCCGGCGAGATCCTCAAGTATATCGCCGACAACGACATCAAGTTCTATATCATCGACGCCAACAAGGAGTCGCAGGCGCTGGGACTGGGCAACCGCTCCAACATGGTGCTGCAGGCCGCCTTCTTCAAGCTGGCCAACGTCATCCCCGTGGAGGACGCCGTGGCCCACATGAAGGACGCCGTCAAGAAGACCTACGGCCTGAAGGGCGAGAAGATCGTCAACATGAACATCGCCGCCGTGGACGCCGGCCTTAACGCACTGGTGGAGGTCAAGGTGAAGCCCGAGTGGACGAACCTCACCGACAAGGCGCTGAAGCCCGCCGACGAGAACCTGCCCTACGTCATCAAGAACATTCTGGTACCCATCAACGCCCAGAAGGGCGACGATCTGCCCGTCTCCGCCTTCAAGGGCATGGAGGACGGCACCATGCCGCTGGGTACCTCCCGCTACGAGAAGCGCGGCATCGCCACCCATCTGCCTGTGTGGGATGCTGCCGAGTGCCTCCAGTGCAATATGTGCTCCTTTGTTTGCCCCCACGCCGTCATCCGCCCGTTCCTGCTGGACGAGGGCGAGGTCAAGGCGGCTCCCGTGGATATGACGCTGGTGGATGCCAAGGGCCCCGGGCTGGACGGCCTGAAGTATACCATGGGCGTGTCCACGCTGGACTGCACCAGCTGCGGCAGCTGTGTGGCCTCCTGCCCCAAGAGCGGCAAGGCGCTGAAGATGGTACCTGCTCACGAGGTGTCTCTGGATCAGACCGGCTGGAACTTCCTGACCGGCGTGAAGGAAAAGACCTCCCGCGTGGACAAGTTCACCCTGAAGGGCAGTCAGTTCAAGCAGCCTCTGGTGGAGTTCAACGGCGCCTGCGCCGGCTGCGGCGAGACGCCCTATATCAAGCTGCTGACCCAGATGTTCGGCGACAAGATGTATCTGGCCAACGCCACCGGCTGCACCCAGGCCTGGGGCGCGGCCATGCCCTGCGTGCCGTACTGCAAGAACGCCGAGGGCAAGGGCGTGGCATGGTCTAACTCCCTGTTTGAGAACAACGCCGAGTTCTCCTACGGTATGTGTCTGGCTGTCAAGCAGCTGCGCGAGTGCGTCACCGGCTACGTCAAGGAGCTGGATGCGCTGACCAAGGATGAGACCGTCAAGGCCGCCATTGCCAAGTGGCTGGAGACCTACGAGGATCTGGACGCCTCCACTCCCGCTACCGAGGCGCTGGTGGCGCTGCTGGAGAATGGCAAGTTCTCTGCCGAGGAGCAGGCCATCGTGGACGAGATCCTCAAGCGCAAGAAGGATATGTCCAAGAAGACCATGTGGATGTACGGCGGCGACGGCTGGGCCTACGACATCGGCTACGGCGGCCTCGACCACGTCTTCGCCATGGGCGAGGATGTCAACGTGCTGCTGGTGGACACCGAGGTGTACTCCAATACCGGCGGACAGTCCTCCAAGGCCACGCCCATCGGCGCGGTGGCGCAGTTCCAGGCCAGCGGCAAGAAGACCAAGAAGAAAGACCTTGGTATGCTGATGATGACCTACGACAATGTGTATGTGGCACAGTGCTCCATGGGTGCCAATCCCAACCAGCTCATCAAGGCCATCAAGGAGGCCGAGGCTCATAAGGGTCCGTCCATCGTCATCTGCTACGCGCCCTGCATCAACCACGGTATCAAGAAGGGTATGAACAACGTCCAGCAGGAGATGAAGGACGCTGTCAACTCCGGTTACTGGAACCTGTACCGGTACAGCCCGGAGACCAAGACCTTCACGCTGGACAGTAAGGAACCCACCATGCCGCTGTATGACTTCATGAAGGGCGAGGTGCGCTATGCCTCTCTGGAGCTGAGCTTCCCCGAAAATGCCAAGGTGCTGTTCGCCGAGGCAGAGGAGGCCGCCAAGGAGAAGTACGACGCCTACAAGCGCCGTGCGGAGAAGTGAGGAAGTTTCTCCGCGGTAAACTTCTTCGCGAATTTGTGACAAAATGAGATAGAGCCGCCCCAAGGGCGGCTCTATCTCATTTTTCTTTTGTTTCGGCGCAGATTATTTTTTATTGCGGTGATAAATATCCGTTAATTTGTTGACATACAGGTGGGAGAGTGATAAAATTAACAAAGTAAAAAATCCTACTTCATGAGGGGAAAGGGAGAACAGTATGGCAGTACCGTTTGACTACACAGCAGAATACCGGCGCAAACTCTGCACACCGGATGAGGCGGCTAAGGTCGTCAAGAGCGGCGACTGGATCGACATCGCTATGGGCGCGGGCTTCCCCTCGCTGATGGATGCCGCCGTGGCCCGCCGTAAGGAAGAGCTGCGGGACGTGAAGATCCGCGGCTACCTGATTTTTGATCCGATTCAGATGGTGGAGTGCGACCCTACCCGCCAGCACTTCGTCTACAACAGCTGGCACATGTCCGGCTACGAGCGCAAGCTCTGCGACAAGGGTCTGTGCAATTTCAACCCCATGGTGTTCCGTAACCTGGGCTGGTACTATACCCAGTTCTTGACGGTGAACGTGGCCATGATGTGCGTTACCCCCATGAACGAGCACGGCTACTTCAACTTTGCCGCCTCCACCGCCTCCGCCCGTGCCACGCTGGACAAGGCGGACATCGTGATCCTGGAGATCAACGAGAACCTGCCTTGGGTCTACGGCGGTCTGGACGAGTGCATCCACATCAGCGACGTGGACATGATCGTGGAGGGCCCCCACGGCAAGCTGCCCAGCGTCAAGTCCCCCGCGGCCTCCGAGGCAGAGATGAAGATCGCCGAGTACGTGGTACAGAACATGGTGGACGGCTCCACGCTGCAGCTGGGAATCGGTTCGCTGCCTAATGCCGTGGGACAGATGATCGCCAAGAGCGACCTGAAGGGCCTGGGCATCCACACGGAGATGCTGTGCGACAGCTACCTGGACATGTACAAGGCCGGCAAGATTACCAATACTCACAAGAAGCTGGACCGCTACAAGAGCATTTTCGGCCTGGCGCTGGGCTCACCGGACCTGTATGACTGGATTCGCGAGAACCCGGGTGTGGTCACGTACCCCATCAGCTATTGCAACGATCCCGCTAATGTGGGTAAGCAGGACAATTTCGTGTCCATCAACAACTGTATCTCCGTGGACCTGTACGGCCAGATCTGCGCCGAGAGCTCCGGCACCCGCCAGATCAGCGGCACCGGCGGCCAGCTGGACTTCCTGGAGGGCGCGGCTCTGTCCAACGGCGGCAAGGCATTCATCTGTCTGACCTCATCCTTCACGGATAAGCAGGGCAACGTAAAGTCCCGCATCAACCCGCTGCTGACCCCCGGAGACATCGTCACCGATCCCCGCAGCCAGGCGTATTACATCGTCACAGAGTACGGCGGCGTGAACCTGGTGGGTTGCTCCACCTGGGAGCGAGCGGAGAAGTTAGTGAGCATTGCCCACCCCATGTTCCGCGATGACCTCATCGCCAACGCGGAAAAGCAGGGCATCTGGATACGCTCCAACAAGCGATAAGTACATACGGCAGGGGACGGCAGTGCCGCCCCCTGTTTTTTGCGGAGAAACCGTTCGCACGGAACGGAGAAAATACCTGAAAAGAACCACCTTGACATTTTTTCACGGATATAGTATACTCCCACCATACGAAAACAGCGATGATGAGAAGCAGTAAGTGGTCAGCGGAAGCCAAGAGAGGGCGCGGCAGGTGTAAGCGCCCGTGACGCGCCGCCCAAGTCGTCTCGGAGCTTCGGGCTGAACGGAAGTAGGCTGCGACGGGAGTCCCCCGTTATCGGGACAGGGTGTAGCTGCACCCATGAGTGCGGGAGATCTCCCGAATACAGGTGGTACCACGGACTGGATGTTCGCCCTGTTTTGCCATGGCAAAACGGAGCGGACTTTTTGTTTTGCCAAATACTCAAAAAGGAGAAAGCATATGAAAGAACTGCCGAAGGTGTATGATCCGCGGGACGTGGAATCCCGCATCTACCAGATGTGGATGGACGGCGGCTGCTTCAAGGCGGAGCCCGACCCCAATAAGAAGCCGTTTTCCATCGTCATGCCGCCCCCCAATGTCACCGGCCAGCTCCACATGGGCCACGCACTGGACTGTACGCTGCAGGACATCCTGACCCGCTTCAAGCGCATGCAGGGCTACGATGCCCTGTGGCTCCCCGGCACGGACCACGCCGGCATTGCCACCCAGATCAAGGTGGAGGAGGAACTGCGCACCAAGGAGGGCATGACCCGCTATGACCTGGGCCGCGAGAAGTTCCTGGAGCGCGTCTGGGCCTGGAAGGAGAAGTACGGCGACCGCATCGTCCAGCAGCAGAAAAAGATGGGCGCGTCCTGCGACTGGGACCGCAGCCGCTTCACCATGGACGAGGGCTGCTCCCGTGCCGTCCGCGAGACATTCTGCGAGCTGTATGACAAGGGCCTGATCTACAAGGGCAGCCGCATCATCAACTGGTGCCCCAACTGCCTGACCGCCTTGTCCGATGCCGAGGTGGAGTACGTGGACAAGCCTGGTCACCTGTGGTACATCCGCTACCCGCTGACCGACGGTACCGGTGACATTATCATCGCCACGACCCGCCCCGAGACCATGCTGGGCGATACCGGCGTGGCTGTCAACCCCGAGGATGAGAAGTTCAAGCACCTCATCGGCAAGACCTGCATCCTGCCGCTGGTAGGCCGCGAGATCCCCATTGTGGGCGACGAGTACTGCGAGATCGGCTTCGGTACCGGCGCCGTGAAGATGACCCCCGCCCATGACCCCAACGACTTTGAGGTGGGCCTGCGCCACCATCTGGAGGTCATCCGCTGCATTGCCGATGATGGCAAGATCAACGAGAACGGCGGCAAGTACGAGGGTATGGACCGCTACGAGTGCCGCAAGGCTATCGTGTCCGACCTGGAGGCTGAAGGCTACCTGGTCAAGACTGAGGACTACTCCCACAACGTGGGAACATGCTACCGCTGCCACAACGACGTGGAGCCCCTGATCTCTGCACAGTGGTTCGTGAAGATGGCACCGCTGGCCAAGGAGGCCATCCGCGTGGTGGAGGATGGCACCATCAAGTTTGTGCCGGAGCGCTTTACCAAGACTTATATCAACTGGATGGAGAACGTCCATGACTGGTGCATCTCCCGCCAGCTGTGGTGGGGGCACCAGATCCCCGCCTGGTACTGCGATGACTGCAAGCACATCAACGTCAGCCGCACCGATCCCACCAAGTGCGAAAAGTGCGGCAGTACTCACCTGACCCGCGAGGAGGACGTGCTGGACACTTGGTTCAGCTCCGGCCTGTGGCCTTTCTCCACGCTGGGCTGGCCCGATAAGGACGCCGCCGATCTGAACTACTGGTATCCGACCTCTGTCATGGTCACCGGCTACGACATCATTTTCTTCTGGGTAGCCCGTATGATCTTCTCCGGCATGGAGCAGATGAAGAAGGAGCCTTTCAAGACCGTGTTCATCCATGGCCTGGTCCGCGACGACAAGGGCCGCAAGATGTCCAAGTCTCTGGGCAACGGCATCGACCCGCTGGAGATGGCGGACAAGTACGGCGCCGACGCCCTGCGCTTCAACCTCATCACCGGCAACAGCCCTGGCAACGACATGCGCTTCTTTGTGGAGAAGTGCGAGGCTATGCGCAATTTTGCCAATAAGATCTGGAACGCCAGCCGCTTCGTCATGATGAATCTGTCCATCGACAAGGTACAGCTGCCGGAGAAGCTGGAGTTGGAGGACAAGTGGGTCCTCAGCCGCCTGAACACCCTGATCCGCGAGGTCACCGACAATCTGGAAGCCTACGAGCTGGGCGTGGCCTCCGCCAAGATCTACGACTTCATCTGGGACACCTATTGTGACTGGTATATCGAACTGACCAAGACCCGCCTTAACGGTGAGGATGAGAGTGCCAAGCTGGCGGCAGAGAACGTGCTGTGCTACGTGCTGCTGCGTATCCTGGAGCTGCTGCACCCCTTCATGCCGTTCATTACCGAGGAGATCTGGCAGGCTCTGCCCCACGAGGGCGACTACCTCATCAAGGCTCAGTGGCCGGAGTATCAGGATGCTCTGCGCTTCCCCGAGGCGGAGACGGCCATGGAAGCGGTGAAGGACGCCATCTCCGCCATCCGCGCCCGCCGCGCTGAGATGAACGTGCCGCCCAGCCGTAAGGCTCAGGTCATCATCGTGGCCGCCCAGCCCGAGAACTATCAACTGGGCGCCCACTTTATCACACGTATGGCCTACGCCAGCGAGCTGACGGTGCAGACCACCGCACCCGCCGACCTGACGGGTATGGTCACTGTGGCCACTCACGACGCTACCATCTATATGCCCATGGCGGAGCTGGTGGACATCGCCAAGGAGTTGGAGCGCATCGCCGCCGAGCGCAAGAAGGCGGAGGACAACCTCCACCGCATTGAGGCCAAGCTGGCCAATGAGTCATTTACCTCCCGCGCTCCTGAGAACGTGGTGAACGCTGAGCGTGAGAAGGCCGAAAAGGCCCGCGCCCTCATTGCCAAGCTGGACGAAACCGCTGCCGCGATGAAGATCTGAATTTTTCCGCCGCACAGGCGCGATTCGACGCAAAAAACAGCATAAATACATTATAATCACCGTAGATCATGGATCTGCGGTGATTATTTTTTTATCCGGACCATCAGTTTGACAAAGGAGCGATCTACATGGACGTATCGGCAAAGCACGAGGGAAATCAACTGGAGCTGGCCCTGAAAGGGGAGCTGGACCACCACGGTGCCAAGGGCCTCCTGACCTGCCTGGAGCAGGAGATCCAGCGGTCGTTGCCGCTGGTGCTGGTGCTGGACTTTTCCGGTGTCACATTTATGGATAGCTCCGGCATTGCCGTGGCACTGCGGGGCTGGCAGCGCATGCGTGAGCTGGGCGGCAGCGTCACCCTGCGCCATGTGGCGCAGCAGCCCCGCAAGGTGTTCGAGGCTGCCGGCGTCGGCCGGATGATGACCATTGATTAAGAGGAGGGACTACATATGACCCGCGCTGAAAATTATGTGACCGTTGAATTTCTCAGCCGCAGCAGCAACGAGGGCTTTGCCCGGACAGCTGCCGCTGCCTTTGCCGCCCAGCTGGACCCCACACTGGATGAGCTGGGGGATATCAAGACTGCCGTCAGCGAGGCGGTGACCAATGCCATCGTCCATGCCTATCCGGATGCGCTGGGGCGGATCGTCATGAAAATGAAGCTACTGAAGGACGGCGTCCTGGAGATCACCGTCCGCGACTGGGGCCGAGGTATCACCGACGTGGAGGAGGCCCGCCGTCCGCTGTTTACCACCGGCGGCAGCGAGCGCAGTGGCATGGGCTTCACCATTATGGAGAGTTTTATGGACAAGCTCACTGTCCGCTCAATGCAGGGCAAAGGCACCACGGTCCAGATGCGCAAGCGTATTATGCCCCGTTTGGTCACCCGATGACTGAGGAACGCTTGGCACTACTGGAGCGTGCGCAGCAGGGCGATGACGAGGCGTGCCGCCAGATGCTCACAGAGAATGCAGGGCTCATCTGGTCCATCGTGAAGCGATATCACCATTGCGGTGTAGAGATGGACGACCTCTATCAGCTGGGATGTATTGGATTTATCAAAGCTGTAAAGGGATTTGACCTCACATACGGAACGCAGTTTTCCACCTATGCAGTCCCCAAGATCGCCGGAGAAATACGTCGTTTCCTGCGGGATGACGGCCCCATCAAAGTGGGCCGCACCCTACGGGAAAAGGGGCAGATGCTCTGGGCCGCGCGGGAGCGCCTGCAAAACCGGCTGAGCTGCGCGCCCAAGCTGTCCGAGCTGGCGGAGGAGACGGGGCTCACCGTAGAGGAGATCGCCAGCATCGAATTGGCTGTGGTGCCGCCGGAATCCTTGCAGCAGGAGACGGTGGAGGGTATGACACTGGAATCCGTGTTGGGTACCGAAGAGCCGGAGACAGGCATGGTGGAGCGCATCGCCCTTCGCGAAGCCATCGACCAGCTGCCGGAACAGGAGCGCAAGGCCATCCTCCTGCGGTTCTTCAAGGGGCTGACTCAGGAGCAGACGGCCCGCCTGCTTCATGTCTCGCAGGTACAGGTCTCACGCATGGAACGCCGCAGTCTCAAACGGCTACGAGAACTGCTGGATGACTGAGCCGCCGTTATGCGGCAGCTCTCGTTGGAGAATCGTCCCCCAAACCCCGCGTCCACGCCTGCCGTGCCCCCCCGCACGTTCCAGCGTCGCGCATCCGTGCCCTGTGCCCTCGGTTCTGCATCCCCCATACATCCCCACGCCAATGTCACAAAGCACCCCCATCGTTTCTCCGTGCTCTCTGATTTTTACCGGTGCCCCTGCTCGAAGCGGTTATCCTACATGCCCTGTCTATGTCCAATTCTTGCCGACACCTCTCATACTGCTGCCGGCTGCGCCGTCACGGCCGCAGCTGCGGCCACGATGGTTCGGCCGACACCCCACCGCCATCCAGCGGTAAAAATTCCGTCATCACGCCGCGGTACCGTTTGGGCAGGAAGGTGTTCTGACATCTTGGGTTCTCCCGCTCGAGGATGGTCACCGTCTCGAAAAACGCTTTCCAGAGCCGCCGGTACTGCACCTCCTCAGCGTCCGGTGCCGCCAGATCCAGCCGCTCCAGCGGCTGGATGCGGGAGATGCCTCTGGCGTACAGAAGGATCTCGCGGTGGGTGCGATCGAAGATGAAGAATGCCTCGTTGCTGTACCGGCCGCAGAAGTGGCGGCGCAGCATGGGAAGCACTTGATTTTCCGGTTCGATCACCGCCCCCAGCACACCGTTGTAATCTGAAAACCGCACGAATCCACGGAGCTTTTCTAACTCGCCGCTCATGTGCCGGAGGGCCTTGTGCAGCGGATAGAACACCGGATCGGACAGATTCCGCATGAACCTGTCTCCCTCCCGAAACACCTTCCGCACGAAGGCGTAAAGCCGCAACTCCTTGTCTTCCATACAGGTCAGAAACCCACGGTACACGGCCTTGGCTGCCTTGTTCGAGCGGGCGGCCAGCCCACGGTAGACCCGCTGGCTGTGCGCCGCCTGGGTCGGCACGACCCGCACCTCATATAATGACAAAAAATCCCCGTCGGAGGAAAAGCCGACGGGGATCTCCTTATACAGATAACTGTCGTGGATACAGCACAGAAACCCGTCAAATGTCCCGTCGTACTGATAAAGCACGTCTCGCAATACACTCACCCCACATGGTCGAAAAGCGACAGCTGCTCCATGCCGCTTTCCGGCAGCAGCCCACGCTCCATCTGTTCTAACTGCGCTGCCAGCGTAGCGGGGGAGAAGCGCAGCCCCTGCCGCATCCTGCCGCCGCAGGTAATGAAAAACTGTGCCCGCTTCACCACGACACCCAGCTTTTTCAGGTCCTCAAACCGCAGATGGCTCTGCCGCCGCGCTGACAGGATGCGCCGCGCACTGACCGGTCCGATCCCCGGCACCCGCAGCAGCGTCTCCAGATCGGCACGCATGATCTCTACGGGGAACTGATCCAGATGAGCCACCGCCCAGCCGGACTTGGGATCCAGCCGCTGGTCGAAATCGGGGTGCGCCTCGTCCAGCAGCTCCTCCGCCCGAAAACCGTAGAACCGCAGCAGCCAGTCCGCTTGGTATAGCCGGTGCTCCCGCAGAAGGGGTGGCTTGGTATCCAGTGCCGGCAGCAGGCTGTTCTCTACCACTGGCACATACGCTGAGTAGAACACCCGTTTTAGCCGGTACTTCTGATACAGTGACTCTGTCAGCTGCAGGATGTGCCGGTCATTGTCGCTGGTGGCACCCACAATAAGCTGGGTACTCTGTCCTGCGGGAGCGAACGCAGGCGCGTGCTTGTATTTGACCAGTTCCGCCTTGCTCTGGACCACGCCGTCCCGTATCTGCCCCATAGGCCGCAGGATGGCGTCCTTGGTCTTGTCCGGTGCCAGTGACTGCAGACCGCTCTGGGACGGCAACTCGATGTTGACGCTGAGCCGGTCCGCCAGAAGTCCCAACTGCTGTACCAGCTCCGGCGACGTCCCGGGGATGGCCTTGGCGTGGATATACCCATTGAACCGGTACTCTTGCCGCAGGATACGCAGCGCACAGATCATCTGTTCGGTGGTGTAGTCGGGGCTGCGCAGCACGCCGCTGGAGAGAAACAGTCCCTCAATATAGTTCCGCCGGTAGAAGCCGATGGTCAGTTCCGCCAGTTCCCGCGGCGTAAACGCGGCTCGCCGCGTGTCGTTGCTGCGCCGGTTGACGCAGTAGCGGCAGTCGAAGGTACACACGTTGGTCATCAGCACCTTCAGCAGCGTGATGCAGCGCCCGTCGGCGGAAAAACTGTGGCAGCATCCGGCGATGGAGGAGGATGTGTTGCCGATCATCCCGGGCCTGGAGCCGCGCCGCACACCGCTGGAGGTGCAGGCCGCATCGTATTTGGCCGCGTCCGTCAGGATGGACAGTTTCTCCAGAACGTCCATCTCACGTTACGCCGCGCGGCGGCGATGGCGGGGAGCGGGCTGATCGATATGGTCGATGAGCCGCATCACGTTAGCGGCTATGGAGCCAGCGCCCAGCAGGGTAATCAGCAGTCCGATGGTAGTCATGGCAGTTACCTCCGTATCAAACTCATGTTCTATTTCGCATTATAAATCGAACAATCGTTCTTGTCAAGTGAAATCGAACAAAAATTCTACAAAATTTGCGCAGACAGTTGACCGGAGTGGCCGCATGTATTAAAATAGGGAGCAAGAAAGAGAAAAGCGAGGCTGCTACATGACGAACCTGGAAAGACGATTCATAACGGCGCGGCGCGCTGCCATCACCGCTGATTTTCAAAAGCTGAACCCCCGCCAGCAGGAGGGCGTGCTGACAACGGAGGGACCACTGCTGCTGCTGGCCGGCGCCGGCTCCGGTAAGACTACGGTGCTTATCAACCGCGTGGCCAACCTGCTGCGCTACGGGCGGGGCAGCGACTGTGAGGATATCCCTGTACCGGTGGACGAGGACACCGTGACATTCCTGGAGGAGTACGTCACAGCTCCCGCAGCGGAACGAGAGGAGCAGCGCCCACTGATGCAGTACCTCTGTGCTGTGGAGCCTGCCAGCCCATGGGAGGTCCTGGCCATCACCTTCACAAACAAGGCCGCCAACGAGCTGAAGGAGAGGCTGGGGCGCATGCTGGGGGAGGAGCAGGCACGGGATGTCTGGGCGTCCACGTTCCACTCGGCCTGTATCCGTATTCTGCGCCGCGACATCGACCGTATCGGCTTCGACCGCAGCTTTACCATCTATGATTCGGACGACAGCAAGCGCGTTATCAAGGATGTGCTGAAGGAGCTGTCATTGGAGGAGAAGTCCTTCCCGCCGAGAGAGATCCTCAGCGTCATCTCACAGGCCAAGGACAGCATGCAGTCGCCGGAGGAGTTCATCCACTACTGGGAGGGCGTTAACGACTGGCGTCGTATCAGGATAGGTAAAGTATATGCGCTTTACAGCAAAAAGCTGCGCGAGGCCAATGCGCTGGACTTCGATGACATCATTCTGAACACCGTCCGGCTGCTGGAGAGCTGCCCCGACGTGCTGGAGCGCTACCAGCGGAAGTTCCGCTACATCCTCATCGATGAGTATCAGGACACCAACAACCTGCAATACCTGCTGGTGAGCCTGCTGGCAGGCGGCTGGCGCAACATCTGCGTGGTGGGAGACGATGACCAGAGCATCTACCGCTTCCGCGGCGCGGACATCAGCAACATCCTCAGCTTCGAGAAGGAGTACCGCGGCGCCCGCACTATCCGTCTGGAGCAGAACTACCGCTCTACCCAGAACATTCTGGACGCGGCCAACGCTGTCATCCGCCACAACGAGGGCCGCAAGGGCAAGACGCTGTGGACGGAGAATGGAGACGGCGAAAAGGTGATCATCAAGACCGCCTTCAACGAGAGTGACGAGGCCAATTACGTGGTGGGTCAGGTGATGACGGACTATCGCCGCGGCGGCAATTGGAAAGATCACGCCGTGCTGTACCGTATGAACGCCCAGTCCAACGCGCTGGAATATGCGTTCAAGCGCAACGGCGTACCTTACAAAATTTACGGCGGTATGAAGTTCTTCGACCGCGCAGAGATCAAGGACATGCTGGCATACCTGTGCGTCATCAACAATCCCGCCGACGATCTGAGGCTCCGCCGCATCGTCAACGTGCCCTCCCGCAAGATCGGACAGGCCACCGTGGACAAGGCGCAGACCATCGCCACTGAGCAGGAGACCACGCTCTATCAAGTGTTCCGGCAGGCGGCGGATTATCCTGAATTGAAGAACGTAGCTGGCAAGCTTATCGCCTTTACAGAACTTATTGAATCTATGCGCAGGCAGGTGGAGGGCTGTGACCTCATCGAACTGTATGATATGGTCTGCGACAAGAGCGGCTATACTGCGGCACTGCGGGAAAAGAACGATATGGAGAGCCGCGGACGCCTGGAAAACGTGGAAGAGCTGAAATCCAGCATTCAGGGTTATCTGGAAAACGTCGAAGGTGAGCCGTCGCTGTCCGGCTTTCTGGACGAAGTGGCGCTGTATACGGATCTGGACAGCCAGTCCGACAGCGACAACTGCGTGACCATGATGACCATGCACGCTGCAAAGGGGCTGGAGTTCCCTCACGTCTACGTGGTGGGCATGGAAGACGGCCTTTTTCCGGGAAATCGCGCCATGGGCGATGCGGAGGAGATGGAGGAGGAGCGGCGTCTGTGCTACGTGGCCATGACCCGCGCCAAGGAGACGCTGGTACTGACCAACGCGCGGCAGCGTATGCTGTTCGGCCGCACCGCACCGGCCATGCCCTCCCGCTTTTTGAAGGAGATCCCTGAGGAGAACATGGAGTGGCTCAGCAAGCCGCAGCCACGCAGCACAGAGAGCAACTGGGACAGCGTCGGCTGGGGCGACGGCGCCGGAGACAGCCGGAGTAGCCGGTACGCCGGATACGATAGCTATGGCGAAAAGTACGGCAGCTACAGCAGTCATAGCGCCGCATACGGCACACAGAGTACAATGGCGCACGAGACATCTGGCCCGCAGAAAGCACCGCTCCGGTCATCGTCCGATGCAGGCCGCAGGGCACCCTCCGGAGGCCTGATGCAGCTGGCACCGGGCGAGAGCGTGCGCCACGATGCCTTCGGGCAGGGCATGGTGCTGTCCGTCCGCGTCATGGGCAACGACGCCCTTATTGAGGTGGCCTTCGACACGGTGGGCACGAAAAAGCTGATGCTGCGGGCCGCCATGGGCCATCTCAGCAAAGGATAACGGCACTGTAAACCGCAGGTTGCACGGATATTTCCGGACATTTCACCGTGTAAACCTGTGGATGCTGGACAGGCCGCAGAAAAAATGGTATGTTTTTCGCAGTGAAAAGAAAGGAGACGCAGCGATGTTCGGTTTCGATGGTTACGGTATGGGGTTTGGCGGTTTTCAAATATTTCAGCTCCTGTTTTTTATCGCTTTTTTTGGCATTTTCCTGGTGTTCCTCATCAGCGCGGGCAAGGGTATCGCCCAGTGGGGTAAAAATAACCGTTCGCCCCGCCTGACAGTGAACGCGGCGGTGGTGGCCAAGCGGGAGAACGTCAACGTCCACCACCATCACGGTAACGGCGCGGGGCATACAACGCGCTCCACCACCTACTATGTGACGTTTCAGTTCGATGGCGGCGACCGGCTGGAGCTGCGGCTTCCCGGGCGGGAATATGGCCTGCTGACGGAGGGGGATACCGGCCTGCTGACATTTCAGGGTACCCGCTACCTGTCCTTTGAGCGGCAGGGGACGGCGGTGTCCTACCAGGCGGAGACATCCGAAGGGGCAGAAAATGGAAATCGCGGAGAGCGCCGCAGCTGGGACCCCGAGCTGTGATATGACAGACAATAAAATGTTTGTTGAGGCGGGCAAAGACGACGCGCTGTCCATCATTGGCCTGCGGCATAAAATCTGGAGTACCACATACAGGGGAATTTATCCGGATCATATGATAGATGACTTTGACTGGGTGTGGCACGAGGAAAAAGAGCTGTCAAGGATCAATGATCCGGCATATTCTGTGTATTTGATCCAAAAAGATGGTCAGAATATTGGCTATCTGACGATACATCAGGCCAATGTGATTACCTTGCAGTCCCTGTATATCGTCTCCGAATATCAGAGGCAGGGTGTCGGCCGAGCGGCAGTTGAGCATGTAAAGGCCTTTTGCAGAGAGTGTGATGCCGCGTCCTTCATCTGCTATTGTGTTCCTGAGAACGTGAATGCCTGTGCATTCTATGAGCGAATGGGCGGCACGTTGATCGGTGCGGACCTGACAAATGACGAAAAGTGGCAGAACTCTGTTGCCTATCAATTTACATTGGCGTAAACATGAAAGGCACAGAACCGCCTTCACGGTTCTGTGCCTTTCATGTAATATTTTCCTATAAAGAACAACGCCCTGCGGAGGATTCCGCAGGGCGTTTTGTCTGTACAGTTCAGGCGACGATCAACTCAGATCGCGCGGGTAACTTTGCCGGAACGCAGGCACCGGGTACAAACATATACATGGCGAGGCGTGCCGTTGATCACTGCCTTCACGCGCTTGACATTGGGCTTCCAGGGACGATTGGAACGCCGGTGGGAGTGAGAGACCTTGATACCGAAGGTCACGCCCTTGTCGCAAAATTCGCACTTAGCCATCCGTTGCACCTCCTTGCTGTTGTAACATACGGTCGCTTGCATCGCAAGCAGTTGATATAATAACAGATAACGCCGCAGATTGCAAGCACTATTTGACAAAAAAACGAAATTTTTTTGAGAAGCGAAAGTGTTGCGAAACAGGGGGATACAAGATATAATATAAGGTAACTATTTGCCGCATTTGCCGCGTTTGACGGCGGCGGCCGTGGGAGGGACCTGTATGGAAAAAGTCAGACGGACGCCGGCCAGCCTGAAAAAAATGGTGGAGATCTTCGGCATGGAGATCCTTCACAAGGGGCGCGACTTCGACAACACCGTTGTGACCATCTCGGACGTGAACCGTCCGGCCCTGCAGCTGGTGGGGTTTTACGACTATTTTGACGATAAGCGCCTGCAGATCCTTGGACGCGGTGAAATGCGCTTTCTGGACCGCATGACGGAGACGGAGCGGATGCGGGTGTTCAATAAGCTGCTGAGCTATCCGTTCCCTGCCCTCATCGTGGCGAGGGAAATGGACGTCCCGACGGAGCTGGTGCAGATGGCAGAGAAGCATGACCGCACGCTGCTGCGGTCCGCGGAGTCCACCGTGGACGTGACCAGCAAGCTTATCGACTATCTGAACCGAGCCATGGCGCCTCAAATCGCACGGCACGGTGTGCTGATGAACATCTACGGCCAGGGCGTGCTGATTTTGGGCGACTCCGGCATCGGCAAGAGTGAGACGGCCATCGAGCTCCTGAAGCGCGGACACCGGCTGGTGGCCGATGACGCTGTGGAGATCCGGCGTATCTCCAACAGCCTGTTTGGCACGGCGCCGGAGATCATCCGTCACTACATTGAAATACGCGGCGTGGGTGTCATCGACGTGCAGCAGCTGTTTGGCATGGGCGCTGTGCAGTTCGATACAGAGATCGACCTGGTCATCCAGCTGGAGCAGTGGATAGACGGCAAGTTCTACGACCGATTGGGCCTTGGTGAGGAGAAATACGAGATACTGGGCGTGGAGCTGCCCATCGTCACCATCCCTGTGCGGCCTGGGCGGAACCTGGCGGGTATCGTGGAGATCGCCACCATGAAAAACCGGCAGATGAAGTACGGCTACAACGCAGCGAGAGATTTTGTGACGCAGTTTGACAGCAAGGTGGACGAGATGATGAAGGAGAAGCAGACGGAACGATGAAGTATGTGGGCGTAGACATCGGCGGCACCAACCTGAAGGCGGGGCTGGCGGATGAGAACGGCCAGTTGCTGGCTGTGCAGAAAATGAAGGTGGCATCCGTCACCGACCAGCAGTCGCTGGCGTGGACCATTGTGGCCATGACGCAGGAGCTGGCCAAGTCCGCAGGCGTGCCGCTGGACGACATCGCATCGGTGGGCGTGGGCGTGCCCGGGACCGTGGAGATCCGGTCCGGCTCCATCGGCTACACCTGCAACCTGCCGCTGCGGAACGTGCCGCTGCGGAAGCTGTTCCACCACTATCTGTCCATCCCGCTGTATATTGAGAACGATGCCAACTGCGCGGCGCTGGCGGAATACTACGTGGGCGCAGGACGGGACAGCAAGCGCTTCGTGACCATCACGCTGGGCACCGGCGTAGGCGCGGGCATCATCCACAACGGCAAGGTGTACCACGGCGCCAATGGCATGGCCGGCGAGGTGGGCCACACCGTCATCATCAAGGACGGTCTGCCGTGCCCCTGCGGCCGCCGCGGCTGCTGGGAGCAGTACGCCTCCGCCACGGCGCTGAAGCGGATGACGGCAGAGGCGCTGGCGGCCCATCCGGACAGCATCCTTGCGCAGGTGGTGGCGGAGAACGACGGCCGCGTGTCCGGCCAGTCCGCATTTATCGCGGCACGGCAGGGTGATCCCGTGGGCCAGCGCATCTGCGAGGAATACGTGAGCTATCTGTCCTGCGGCATCGTCAACATGGTCAACGTGTTCCAGCCGGATACGCTGGCTATCGGCGGCGGTGTCAGCAATGAGGCAGACGAACAGCTGCTGCTGCCGGTGCAGCGGTGCGTGGAGCGGGAGAGCATCCCCTGTGGAAAGAACCGGCGCACCCGCATCGTCAAGGCGGAGCTGGGCAACCAGGCTGGTATCATCGGCGCGGCGCTGCTGGGCAAGAACAAGCGGATCTGATGCCGCTTCAGGAGGGTTTATGAGCTGGTATGAGGAATTGGATCGATGGACGGCGGACTATCTGCCGGACATGATATATGAGCACGATGCGGCGCTGGCGAAGTACACGTCGTTCCGCATCGGCGGACCGGCGCGGCGCATGGCGTTCCCCAAGGACGGCAGCCAGATGGTGCTGCTCATTGAGGCGGCGCGGGGCTGTGGGGCCAGACCACTGGTCATCGGCAACGGCACGAACCTGCTGTTTCCCGACGAGGGTGTGGACCGGCTGGTGGTGAACACGCGGGATATGTCCTGTGTGGCGCTGGACGCGGAGGGCCGCGTGACGGCGGAGGCCGGTGTGCCCCTGGCCCGGGCGGCGGTGTTCGCCCAGAAGCAGGGACTGACGGGGCTGGAATTTGCCCACGGCATCCCGGGCAGCGTGGGCGGCGCGGTGTGTATGAACGCAGGGGCCTACGGCGGGGAGATGCAGCAGGTGGTGCACAGCGCCACGGTACTGTTTCCCGATGATGGCGTCCGGACGCTGAGAGGGGAGGAGTTGCGGTTCTCCTACCGTCACAGCCTGCTGACAGACCGGCCGGAGGCAGTGGTACTCCGGGTCGTGTTTCAACTGACGGCGGGAAGGCCGGAGGAGATACGGCAGAAAATGGAAGAATTGATGACAAGGAGAAAGACTTCACAGCCATTGGAATATCCAAGTGCGGGCAGTACATTCAAGCGGCCGGAGGGCTATTTCGCCGCGGCACTCATCGACCAGTGCGGGCTGAAGGGCATGACCGTGGGTGGAGCTCAGGTGTCAGAGAAACACGCGGGTTTTGTTATCAACCGCGGCGGCGCCACCTGCGCCGACGTGACGGCGCTGATGGCGGTGATCCAGCGGCGCGTATGGGAGGAAAAGGGCGTCCGGCTGGAGCCGGAGATCAAGATGATACACTGAGGAGCGAAACGTGGAGATACTCATCATTTCGGGACTTTCCGGCAGCGGGAAGTCCCGCACCGCTGCCTTTTTAGAGGACATCGGCTACTATATCGTGGACAACCTGCCGGCGGAGATGATGTTGAAATTCGCCAACTTCTGCACCGCCTCCGGCGGGCGGTATGACCGTGTGGCGCTGGTGTACGATGTCCGCGCGGGGGAGCCGTTCCAGCGGCTCATCGACGTGCAGGACAAGCTGCGGCGGCGGGACAACGTGCGGTGCCGGATGCTGTTTTTAGAGGCGGACACCCGGGTCATTATCAGCCGCTACAAGGAGACGCGGCGGACCCATCCGCTGTGTACCGAGGGCGGCTCCATCGAAGAGGCCGTGAAGCGGGAGCGGGAGCTGCTGGATCCGGTACGGGCCAGAGCGGACTTCGTGCTGGACACCACAGCGTTCTCCACCGCCAAGCTGCGCAGCGAGCTTTTAAACCTGTTCGGCGGCGTGGGTACGCGGCAGCCGCTGAACGTCAGCGTCATGTCCTTCGGGTTCAAGAATGGGCTGCCCATGGAGGCGGATCTGGTGTTCGACGTGCGGTTTTTGCCCAATCCTTATTATGTACCGGAGTTGAAGTCTCTGACGGGGCTGGACGAGCCGGTGCGAGAGTATGTGTTTTCATCCGAGGCGGCAGGACGGTTTCTGGAGCGGCTGGAGCCGCTGCTGGCGTTTCTGCTGCCCCAGTACCGGCAGGAGGGACGGACGGAGCTGGTCATCGCCGTGGGCTGCACCGGCGGGCGGCATCGCTCGACGGCGGTGGCCCATCATCTGGCCACATTCATCGGGGAGCAGGGCTTCCCCGTGTCCGAAAGCCATCGGGACATTTCACGGTGAGAGGGAGGCGGACTGATGCAGTCATTTGCGTTCAAGGCGAAAAATGAGATGTGCCGCGTCCAGTTGTCCAGGCAATGCTGTGCCCGGGCGGAGGCCTACGGCGTGCTGCTATACTGCAACACATTCACGCCGTCAGAGGTACGGATCATCACGGAAAATCCGGAGTTTGCCGCGCGGCTTCCCAAGCTGTTTCACAAGGCGTTTTCGCTGCGGTTCGACCAGACGCCGGAGGGCGACGGACGGGGCAAGCTCATCTTCCGCATCACGGATCGGGAGAAGCTGGCGAGGGTCATCAACACGCTGGGGTACGATCCCCAGCAGATCATGGCGCTGCACGTAAACTTCGGGCTGTTGGAGGAGGACTGCTGTCGGACGGCGTTCCTGCGGGGCGCGTTTCTGGCCGGCGGCAGCGTTACAGATCCGGAGAAGCGGTACCACATGGAACTGGCCACCAGTCATCAGCAGGCCAGCCGCGAGGTGTCCACACTGCTGGAGGAGATGGGATTCCTGCCCCGCTCCGTGCAGCGGGGGGCGGATGCGCTCATCTATTTCAAGCAATCGGAGCACATCGAGGATCTGCTGACGAAGATCGGTGCACCGGCGGCGGCCATGGACATCATGACCGCCAAGGTGGACAAGGAGATACGGAACGGGGCCAATCGGGCCATGAACTGCGACATGGCCAACGTCAATAAGACGCTGGACGCGGCCCAGGAGCAAACCGCCGCCATCGCCAAGCTGCGGGACAGTGCGCGGTGGGAGCGGCTGCCGGAGAAATTGCAGCAGACGGCGCAGCTGCGGCTGGACTATCCGGAGGATTCGCTGGCGCAGCTGGCGGAACGGTGTGAACCGCCGGTGACGAAATCCTGCATCAATCACCGGCTGCGGAAACTGATGGAGGAGGCAGACGAGGTATGACAATGAAAGAACGGTGCCTGCGGGCCATGGAGTACCACGAGAAGGGGCTGAACTGCGGACAGAGCGTGCTGCTGGCGTTCGCGGACATCACCGGCTTTTCGGAGGAGCAGAGCATGGCGCTGGCCAGCGGGTTCGGCGGCGGGCTCCGCTGCGGCGGCGTGTGCGGCGTGGTGAACGCCGCGGCGGTGGTGCTGGGCATGGTGTACCCGGCCACGCTGGAAAACGGCGCGGCAGGGAAGAAGCGCTCCTCGGAGCTGACAAAGGATTACCAGCGGCGCTACACAGCGCGGTTCCACAAGCTGGACTGCCGCGACCTGCTGGCGGAGAAGGACCTGGACGCCACGGACATGGCCCGGGAGCTGAGCGTGACCCAGCACTGCCGCGTGCTGGTAGTGTCCGGCGTGGAGCTGCTGTGCGAAATGCTGGAGGAATTAGCCTGAGAGATACGGAAGGACGGGGAGACATGGGCTTTGTACATCTGCATGTCCATACGGAATACAGCCTGCTGGACGGTGCGTGCCGAATACGGGATCTGCCGGCGCTGGTAAAGGAGATGGGGCAGAACGCGGTGGCCATCACGGATCACGGTGTGATGTACGGCGTTATTGACTTCTACCGCGCCTGCAAAAAGGAGGGTATCCATCCCATTATTGGGTGCGAGGTGTATGTGGCACGGCGGACCCGCTTCGATAAGCAGCACGAGTTCGATGCGGAGAGCCGCCATCTGGTGCTGCTGTGCAAGAACGAGACAGGCTATCGGAATCTGTCCTATATGGTGAGTCAGGCATTCACCGAAGGCTTTTACATCAAGCCCCGTATCGACATGGACCTGCTGCGGGAACACGCTGAGGGCCTTATTGCGCTGTCGGCTTGTCTGGCCGGCGAGATCCCCCGCAGAGTATTGAATGGTGACTATGACGGGGCGAAGGAATACGCCCTGACCATGCGGGACATCTTCGGTGAGGACAGCTTTTATCTGGAGCTGCAGGACCACGGTATCGCCGACCAGACCGAGGTGAACCGGCAGCTGCTGCGGCTCCACAACGAGACGGGCATTCCGCTGGTGTGTACCAACGATGCCCACTATCTCCGGAAGGAGGACGCCGAGAGCCACGATGTGCTTCTGTGCATCCAGACGGGCAAGACCGTGGATGACGAGAACCGGATGCGCTACGAGCCCCAGAACTTCTATCTGCGGTCCACGGAGGAGATGGAGGCGCTGTTTGCGGGGTACCCCGACGCAGTGGCCAACACCCAGCGCATCGCAGACATGTGCCAGCTGGAGTTCACCTTCGGCAAGTACCACCTGCCGGAATTCCAACTGCCGGAGGGCTACGACTCTCCCACGTATCTGCGGAAGCTGTGCGATGAGGGGTTCGTCAAGCGGTACGGCGACAGGCCGGAGTACCGCAAGCAGCTGGACTACGAGCTGGACATGATCGAAAAGATGGGGTTCACTGACTACTTCCTGATCGTGTCCGACTTCGTGCGCTATGCCAAGAGCGTGGACATCCCGGTAGGACCTGGGCGCGGCTCCGCCGCAGGGTCCATGGTGTCCTATTGCCTGGAGATTACGGACATCGACCCCATGAAGTACGATCTGTACTTCGAGCGATTTCTGAATCCGGAGCGGGTATCCATGCCCGATATCGATATGGACTTCGGCGACACCCGCCGCGGTGAGGTGGTGGACTACGTGCGCCGTAAGTACGGCGATGACCACGTGGCCCAGATCGTCACCTTCGGCACTATGGCAGCCCGCGCTGCCATTCGGGATGTGGGTCGCGCTCTGAACATGACCTACGCCGAGGTGGACGTGGTGGCCAAGCTGGTGCCGGCAGGGCCAGGGGCGCTGCACATCACGCTGAAGGACGCTCTGAAGCTCAGCAAGCAGCTGGCGGACGTGTACCGCGATGATCCGCGGGTGAAGAAGCTCATCGACACGGCCATGGCACTGGAGGGCATGCCGCGCCACGCCTCCACCCACGCGGCAGGCGTGGTCATCACCAAGCAGCCGGTGTACGAGTATGTGCCGCTGGCACGGAACGATGACGCCGTGGTGTGCCAGTATGTTATGACCACACTGGAGGAGCTGGGCCTGCTGAAAATGGACTTTCTGGGCCTGCGGAATCTGACGGTGCTGGACGATGCGGTGAAGATGGTGCAGGCCTACAAGCCGGACTTCAGACTATCGGACATCCCCGATGACGATCCGGAGACGTATGAGATGATCTCCCGCGGGCAGACCTCCGGCGTGTTCCAGATCGAGTCCACCGGTATGACCGGCGTGTGCGTGGGGCTGAAGCCCCAGAACATTGAGGACATCACCGCCGTCATCGCCCTGTACCGCCCGGGACCTATGGAGTCCATCCCGCGGTTTATTGCCTGCAAGCACGATCCCAAGCTGGTGACGTACAAGCATCCCAAGCTCATCCCTATTCTGTCCGTGACCTACGGGTGCATCGTGTATCAGGAGCAGGTCATCCGCATTTTTCAGGAGCTGGGCGGCTTTTCGCTGGGGCAGGCGGACATGGTGCGCCGCGCCATCAGCAAGAAGAAGGCCAAGGAGATTGAAAAGGAGCGGCAGGCATTCGTCTACGGTGATAAGGAGCGGGGCATTACCGGCTGCGTCGCAAACGGCATCGAGGAGGCCACGGCCCAGGCCATCTATGACGAGATCTTCGACTTTGCCAACTATGCCTTCAACAAGGCCCACGCTGTCAGCTATGCGGTGGTGGCCTATCAGACGGCGTATTTCAAATGCCACTACACCAAGGAGTACATGGCGGCGCTGCTCACCAGCGTACTGGACAACTCCGACAAGGTGGCGGGCTATATCAGCGAGTGCCGTGAGTGCGGCATTGCGTTGCTGCCGCCGGATGTGAACCGTTCCTATGACCGGTTCACCGTGGAGCCGGAGGGCATCCGCTTTGGTCTGGTGGCCATTAAGAATATCGGCCGCGGCTTCATCCAGTCCGTGGTGCGGGAGCGGGAGCAGAGAGGATTTTTCCGGTCATTCCAAGACTTCTGCCAGCGGATGTACGACTGCGGCGATATGAACAAGCGTGCGGTGGAGAACCTCATCCGCAGCGGCACCTTCGACAGCCTCGGGGACCGGCGGTCCCAGCTCATCGCGGTGTATGAAACGGTGCTGGACGCCATCGGCAGCACACGGCGGCAGAACGTGGAGGGACAGCTGGATATGTTCGGTGGCTCCTCCGGTCAGGAGCACGAGGCGGCCAGGATCCACCTGCCGGACATCCCTGAGTACTCCGCCACCGAGCGGATGCATATGGAGAAGGAGACCACGGGGCTGTATCTCTCCGGCCATCCCATGACGGACTGGCGGCCCACGGCCCAGCGGGGAGGGGCAGTGCCTATCCACGAGATCATGGACGATTTTGCCAGCGAGGATGGGCCTGTGCGGTTCGCCGACGGGCAGAACGTCACCGTGGCGGGCATCGTGACCTCCAGCCGGACAAGGACCACCAAGAACAATACGCTGATGGCCTATGTGGTGGTGGAGGACGAGACGGCGGCCATCGAGCTGCTGTGCTTCAGCCGCACTATCGACCAGTGCGGCAGCTACATGGCGGTGAACACGCCGGTGCTGGTGAAGGGCAGGCTGTCCGTGCGGGACGAGAAGCCGCCCCAGATCATGTGCGACAGCATCTATCCGTTGGAGCAGAGCATCCCCGTAGGGGAGGAGCACCGTCCAGCGGCGCCAAAGGAGCGGTCCGTCATCTATCTGAGGGTGCCCAGCATGGACAGCCGTGAGTTCCGGCACATCAGTCTGGTGATGACCATGTTCGAGGGCGATACGCCCCTGAAGGTCCGCGTGGCGGACACCGGCAAGATGCTGGGCACCACGTGCCTGGATCATCCGGCCTTCCTGCAGGAGTGCAGAGAGTGGCTGGGGCAGGAGAATGTGGTGGTACGGAAGAAATAACGAGTACGGGTGCGGCGCTGCGGCGCCGCACCTTTGTGCGTTTCGGGCATACACTGTACTGAAAGAGCCATTCTTTCAGTACTTATTAGGAGGTCATTCAAATGCCTGAAAATCTGATGCCGGGCCCCGTCTGCGATCTCAGCAGCGTGCGTGAGTCCGTTTGCGTCCATACACGGAAGATCTTTGATTCCTGCCGCGACAAGGACTGCGTGGAGGATCTGCGGTTCTATCCCACCACGGCGGCGCAGGAGGTGCTGAGCACCTCTCAGATGATCAAGGGCGGCACGGCGGAGCTGCTGTATATTTACACGGATGTGGAGCCGGTGACATTTAACCGTGGGTTCTACTCTATCGATATGCGGTTTTTCTACCGCGTGACGCTGCAGGTCTGCACCGGCACGCCCCGCTACGCCGAGGCCGAGGGACTGTGCGTGTTCGACAAGCGGTGCATCCTGTTCGGCAGCGAGGGGAACGCCAAGATCTTCTCCTCCGACACGGCCTTTGACGAGCTGGACGTCCCCAACCGGATGCGCACGAATCTGCCCATCGCTGTGGTAGAGGCGGTGGATCCCATCGTGCTGGACACCAAGGCAACGGATTGCCCACCGACACCCAGCTGCGACTGCGGGAGGCTGATGGAGATCCCGTCCTTTATTGCCCAGAGCTTCAGCGGCCAGCTGGTGTTCGATGACAGTGCCAGCCGCCGGTTCTACGTGACGCTGGGGCAGTTCACACTGGTGCGGCTGGAGCGGGATACCCAGCTGCTCATCCCCGTGTATGACTACTGCGTGCCGCAGTCCGAGTGCCCCTGCGACGCGCAGGAGGATCCCTGCGGCCTGTTCCGCAGCGTGGCGTTCCCTGTCAACGAGTTCTTCCCGCCCAATACGGTGGATGCACCCAACGACTACAACAGCACCCGCAGCTATTGCGCCTGCCACTGAGCGTAAAGAGGAGGAGCTGTGCCTATGGCGCGGCTCCTCCTCTTTACAAATCCCGCTTTTTTGCGTATAATAAAATAAAGCAACAGGGAGGGATGCGCTATGGGTATCGGCTTCATTCAGGACAAGCTGGAGATCAAGTTCCTCATTTTATATATCGCCGCCCGTGTGACGGAGCCGCTGACACCGGAGGATATGCAGGATCTGACCATGTGCGATGATGGTATCGACTATTTCGACTATGCCGAGTGTCTCAATGATCTGGTGAAGACGGAGCACCTTCGCCTGACAGAGGAGGGACGGTACGCCATCACCGACAAGGGCATGAAGAACAGCCAGATCTGCGAGTCCAGCCTGCCGCTGTCCGTGCGGCAGCGGTCGGACAGAAACATCGCTGCCTATAACAAGGCGGCACTGCGGCGCGCCCAGGTACAGAGCCATGTGACGGAGCGGCCCAACGGAACGTATACTGTGACGCTGGCGCTGCGGGACGATGTGGATCAGCTGATGGAGCTGCAGCTGATGGTGGCGGACCGGCCTACGGCCGATGCACTGGCCCAGCGGTTCCAGCGGGAGCCGGAGCGGCTGTACGCCCAACTCACCGGTCTGCTGTGCGGCGGAGACAACGTCTGAGAGGAATCATAGAGCAAAAAAGCACCGCGGCACTGCCGCGGTGCTTTTGCGTTACTTTTTCTTCTTTTTACCGGCATCCTTGGGCTTGCCGTCCATGCCAATGGGAGGCTTGCCGTTGATAGCGCGGTAGTGGTTGACCTTATCCACACGCTTCTGACGCTTCAGGGCCTTTTCTTTCTCCTTGGCCTTCTTGGCGGCGGCTTTTTTGTCTGCCTCCTTCTTCTGGCGGTAGGCTGCCTTTTCGGGGTCCTCCACAAGGTCCTTGTACTTTTCAGGGTGGCGGGCCCAGTCGATACGATAGACCGTCAGGCCGATCAGCAGGGCAGCGCCTATGATGATAATGCCGTAAAAAAGAATATCCCAGAACATAGAAGGACCTCCTGCACAAGTTTCTATCAGTATACCCCAAAGGACGGCTGTTTGCAAGAAATTTGTAGTCGGGCGGAAGGGAAGGGGGCAGAAAAGTGTTGTCATTTACAGGGAGAAAGCGTATAATAGCCCTGAAAAACCGCTCACAGCAAGTATGGGAACAAATTTCACGGAGGTAAACATCATGCTGACAAACTTTAAGGAACTGGAAGACTATGTGCTGAGCCGGAACATGAAGAAGCGTATCGCGCTGGCCAATGCCCATGACGAGCCGGCGCTGTCCGCCGTAGTCCATGCCCACCGCAAGGGCGTGGTCGATGGTACGCTGGTGGGCAAGAAGAACGAGATCATCGCCATGCTGCACGACATGGGCGAGAACGAGAGTGACTACGAGATCGTGGATTTTGATGGTGAGGAGCTGGAGGCCGCCAAGATCGCCGTGCAGTTGGTGCGGGAGGGCAAGGCCGACATCCCCATGAAGGGCATACTCCAGACCTCCAACTTTGCGCGGGCTATCCTGAATAAGGAGACGGGCCTGATTCCTAAGGGCGGCCGCCGTCTCGTCAGCCAGTGCGGTATTTTTGAGTACGAGGGTCGGTTTATCATGATTACCGACGCCGCTATCAACATCGCTCCTGACGTGGAGACCCAGATCGGCATCGTAGAGAACGCGCTGCCTGTGGCCCGCGCGCTGGGCGTGGAGTGCCCCAAGGTGGCCGTGCTGTCCGCTGTGGAGAATGTCACAGACAAGATGCCGTCCACCGTCACCGCCAGGGAGATCGCGGAGCGAGGCGTGGAGGGCTGCGTCATCTCCGGCCCGCTGGCACTGGACGGCGCTATCTCCATGGAGTCCGTGAAGCACAAGGCCATTAAGGACCCCGTGGCCGGTCAGGCCGACATCCTGCTGGTGCCGTTTATCGAGATTGGCAATGTGCTGTATAAGGCATGCAGCTACATTGCGGGCAAGACCATGGCCAGTACCATCTGCGGCGCGTCCTGCCCCGTCATCATCACCAGCCGTGCCGATACGCCGGACAGCAAGTACTACTCCATCCTGATGGCTGTGCTGCGCTGCCTGAAGGCGTAACACATGGCAACATCCGCCGATTATCTGACCTTTGTGCTGGAGCAGCTCCCGCCGCTGGGGGTCGTGCGCAGCCGGAAAATGTTCGGGGAATACATGGTGTATTTTAACGAAAAACCTGTGCTTTTGGTGTGTGATAACACGGTTTTTGTGAAAAAACTGCCGGTTTTGGACAATCTGATGTATGATACACCCTGCGGCTGCCCCTACGAAGGGGCGAAGGAGCACTACATGCTGGACGTGGAGGATCGCGAGCTGACGGAGCAGGTGCTGCGGGCTGTCGAGGCCGCTACGCCGCTGCCGAAGCCAAGAAAGAAGAAATAAGCAAAGCAAAGGACGGTTTGCACCGTCCTTTGCTTTGCTTATGGTGAACCGATAGTGGCCTGGATGAAGGGGGGACTCCCGCAAAAGAGACGCCATGCAGAATGGTTCAGTTGCGCGGGAAAAACCAGCGTGTGTGAACGACAGTCACACACGCTGGTAAATAGAACTCAGCTATCTGTGCGGTAGCTTTTCGGTAAACGTCGGCATGACGAAGACTACCGCTGCTGCACGGACTGAACAATAACAATTATTTTGTTCAATCTTGACAGCACCCAGAAACTCTGCTACCATACCTGCAACGCAAAAGAGAAGCCCGAATGACCGAGTACATGAGATTGAACAAAATAAAAATTTTGTTCAATCGAGTGGAGGCGAATGGATTCAGTGGGGGTAAAATTGAGATTGCAGATGGATTCAGAGACCCATTGACCAGAACCGATCAGCCTCGCATTTAGTTGGATACCTTTTTGGAAAATGGATTCGTGCTGTCGGAATCAAGTCAGGTCACTGCAGCGCACGCAGCAATATTCGGCTGCCGCCGGTATCACGGGATTTGCATCTCAATGTCTGCCGCTATCATATTTGATATTTGGAGGTTCTTATGGACCATCGTACAGATTCGCCCCAGCTGCTGCTGGATTTTCTCAGCTACCACGAAACTATCAAGGCACATTCCAGGCATACCGTGGATGAATATTATCTGGATATGCGGAATTTTTTCCGCTACCTTAAGCAGGCCCGCAATCCGACACTGGCTGACAAGCGGCTGGACGAGATCGACATCCACGATGTGGACCTGTCGTTTATCGCGTCCATCACGCTGACGGATATCTACGGATACCTCACATATCTCAGCCGCGACCGGCTGCAGCATCAGAATAGTGAAAATTCTGACAAAGGATTGAGCGCTGCATCCCGTGCCCGTAAATTGGCCACGATACGCTCATTTTTCAACTATATCTGCAACAAACGACACCTGTTGGAGAACAATCCCTGCAAGGACGTGGACACGCCCAAGCAGATGAAGTCCCTCCCCCGCTATCTGACGCTGAACGAGTGCCTATCCCTGCTGGAGTCAGTGGATGGGGCACACAGAGAACGGGATTACTGTATTCTGACGCTGTTTTTGAACTGCGGACTACGTATTTCGGAGCTGATCGGGCTGGATGTCAATGACATCCAGGACGATGCGCTGCGGGTGCTGGGCAAGGGCAGCAAGGTGCGGGTAGTGTATCTCAACGGCGCCTGCAAGGACGCGCTGGCCCAGTACATGGCGGTGCGACGACCTGTCAGCGGCAAGGACCGGAACGCACTGTTCCTCTCCGGCCAGAACAAGCGCATCAGCCGGTCCACGGTCCACGCCTTGGTAAAGAAGCATTTGTCTGGCGCGGGGCTGGACAGTGAACGATATTCCAGTCACAAGCTGCGGCACACGGCGGCCACGCTGATGCTGCAGAACGGCGTGGATGTCAAGGCGGTGCAGGAAGTTCTGGGCCACGAACACCTAAACACCACAGAGATATATACCCACATCGACAACGAATCCCTGCGCGTTGCTGCAAAGGCAAATCCCTTGTCAAACGTGAAGATAAAAAGAAAAATTGAAGATACAGATAAGGAGACGGAGGAATAAACCTCCGTCTCCCCTTTTATTCATCGTAAAAACCCAGAATGTGCAGGATCCGTAGCTCCTGATACTCGTAACTGCTGAGTGGACGCCAATCGGCATCGGCGCTGTGGGCGGCTACCAGTATTTTGTCCGGTGAACCGTCAACGCTGGACTGCACCACCACCGGCGAGTGCTGGAAAGTACTGCCGTTGAACCGGAGCTGGATCACATCGCCCAGCTGGGCGTCCCGCAGGTCGGTCGTGGCATGCGCCACGGGGCCCAGCGATGCCCGGGGACGGGTGAGGAAGTCGTAGAGGTACTCCACGCCGGTCCAGGACGGAGATTTGTTGTTGGCGTTGATGTAGTACCAGCCGTAAAGCGGCGTTTCGTTCATGACGCCGGTGCCGGCGTAGATGCACTGCGATGCGAAATTTGTGCAGTCGCCGCCGATGGCTTCGTAATTGTAGAACTGTGGGTCACGGCCGTAGGCCCAGCGGTGTGCGTACAAAACGGCGTTGAGTCGCCGATAGGGGCGAAATACCATGCTGCATCCCTCCAATAGCATCCTATGCTGCGGCGGCGCGTACTGTTCATTGACATTTCCGGTAAAATGCGGTAATCTTATACGGAACATTAAGGAATGGAGGTCTCCCATGAATACAGCAGAGCTCTCCCGCGTATGCCGTCAGGTACGTCGGGATATTATCAACATGACGGCAAATGCCGGTTCCGGCCACCCCGGCGGCTCCCTCTCTGCGGTGGAGCTGATGGTCAGCGTGTTTTACAACCACATGCGTGTCGATCCCCAGAATCCCAAGGCGGAGAACCGCGACCGCTTCGTGCTGAGCAAGGGCCATGCGGCCCCCTGCTACTACGGCGTGCTGGCGGAAAAGGGCTTTTTCAGCCGCGATGAGTTCAAGAACTTCCGGCAGTTGCACAGCATCCTGCAGGGCCATCCCGACTGCAAGAAGGTGCCCGGCATCGATGCCTCTACTGGCTCGCTGGGTCAGGGTTGCTCCATCGCCGTGGGTATGGCGCTGGGCGCCAAGCTCCAGGGCAAGGATACCAAGGTTTTTGCCTTGCTGGGCGACGGCGAGTGCCAGGAGGGCCAGATCTGGGAGGCACTGATGTCCGCCGCTCACTACAAGCTGGACAACCTGACGGTCATGGTGGACAACAACGGTCTGCAGATCGACGGCAGCAACAACGAGGTCATGAGCCTGGGTGATCTGGCGGCCAAGCTGCGGGCCTTCGGCTTTGACCTGTATGAGATCGATGGCCACGATCTGGATGCCATCGAGGCGGCGCTGAGCGCGCCGGTGACGGCTGGTAAGCCCAAGGCCATTCTGGCCCATACGGTGAAGGGCAAGGGCATTTCGTTTATGGAAAACCAGGTAGGCTGGCACGGCAAGGCTCCCAACGAGGAGCAGCGCCAGCAGGCCCTGAAGGAATTGGAGGACTGAGCCATGAGTGAGAAAATTGCAACCCGTGAAGCCTACGGCAAAGCCCTCGTGGAGCTGGGAGAACAGAACGAGAAAGTAGTGGTGCTGGACGCCGATCTGGCCGGCGCCACCATGACCAAGTATTTCAAGGCGGCCCATCCCGACCGCTTCTTTGACTGCGGTATCGCTGAGGCCAACATGATGAACATCGGCGCGGGCCTGTCCACTATGGGGCTCATCCCCTTCTGCTCCACCTTCGCCATGTTCGGTGCAGGCCGTGCCTACGAGCAGATCCGAAACTCCATTGCCTACCCCAAGTTCAACGTGAAGATCTGCTGTTCCCACGCCGGTGTGTCCGTGGGTGAGGACGGCGGCAGCCACCAGTCCGTGGAGGACATTGGTCTGATGCGGCTGGTGCCGGGTATGACGGTCATCGTGCCCGCCGATGCCAAGGAGGCCCGCAAGGCTGTCTTTGCGCTAGCGGAGTTCCAGGGTCCTGCCTACATGCGGCTGGCCCGACTGGCTACGCCGGTGTTCGAGGAAGACTATCCCTTTGAGATCGGCAAGGCCAACGTGATGCGCGAGGGCAAGGACGCAGCGGTGTTTGCCTGCGGCCTGATGGTCAACGAAGCGCTGGAGGCGGCCAAGCTGCTGGCAGCGGAGGGCGTCGAGATCAGCGTCATCAACGTCCACACCATTAAGCCTATCGATGCAGCTTGCGTCACCGAGTACGCCGAGAAGTGCGGCAACGTAGTGACAGTGGAGGAGCATAGTGTTACCGGCGGTCTGGGCGATGCAGTGGCCGATGTGCTGATGGGCAAGGTCAACTGCAAGTTCCGCAAGATCGGCATCAACGATCAGTTCGGTCAATCCGGCAAGGCCGCCGACGTACTGCGGGAATACGGCCTGACAGCGGATCAGATCGCGGAAAGAATCAAGGAGACCCTGTAAAGGGAAAACACATGACAATAAAAATCCCGCAAGGCTTATGGCCTTGCGGGATTTTGCTTATCGATTCAAAGAAAGGACGTATATCTGGCAGGGGTTCCACTCGTCCCAAAGTGTGGGAAAAACCTCAAACTCCTTGAAGCCACAGCTGAGATAGAACCGATTGGTGCGGTCATACTCCTCGTACTTCCCCATCTGCACGGTCTTGACCTGCATGAACTCGTATCCCGTCTGGCGGGCGTAAGCTACGGCGGCGTCCACCAGCGCACGACCGTACCCCTTGCGGTGGCAGGGCTTCAGAACGCCCATGACCGCCAGCTCTACGGTGCTGCGCCCCGTTTCCTTAAGACAAAGAAATCCTACCGGTGCGCCGTCTTTCTCACAGACGAAGCAGGGCTCATGGGCGGCGTCAGTGATATACCCCTCCGTAGCGGCGGGAATGCCGAACCACTCCGGCAGCTGTGAAAGGATCGTGCGGGCAATCTCCACGCGCCGGGCGGGGTCGGAAACAAATGCAGCAGGCAAGATATCACCTCGGATTTCCATTTTTTCTGCGCTCATATTACCACAAAACGGCCAAAAAATCAAGTCTTGTAAACATTTTACCACTGGTGCAGGTAATATAGCGAGATGATTCTTATGAGCATGACAGCATTGGTCAGCGCGTTCTGCCGCACCTATCACAGTGAGCGGGACGGCGCAAAATTTTCGACAGCACTTACGCGGTAAACGGTGCGCCGTTCTTCGTCCCGGATCTCTGGAGAAATGCGGAGCAGGCGCTGTGTCTGCTGGTAAAGTGAGGGGAAAACGGCCCGATCAACAGAAACGAACGGCGCGGCCCTTGCGGGTCACGCCGTTCGCCTTGCGGTTTACGCGGAAATACGGGCAAAATAGGCTCAGGCCTTGCCGGCGCAGCCCAGCACGTCCACCAGCTTGTGGCGCACCAGCTCCTTGATGTTGGCGCGGGCGGGCTTCAGGTACTCGCGGGGATCGAACTTGTCGGGATGCTCGGTCATGAACTGACGGATGGTGCCGGTCATGGCCAGACGCAAATCGGAGTCGATGTTGATCTTGCAGACGGACAGGCGGGCGGCCTGGCGCAGCTGCTCCTCCGGCACGCCGATGGCGTTGGGCATCTTGCCGCCGTTGTCGTTGATCATCTTCACATAGTCCTGCGGGACGGAGGAAGAACCGTGCAGCACGATGGGGAAGCCGGGCAGACGCTTGCTGACCTCCTCCAGTACGTCGAAGCGCAGAGGAGGCGGCACCAGGATGCCCTGCTCGTTGCGGGTGCACTGCTCGGGCTTGAACTTATAGGCGCCGTGGCTGGTGCCGATGGCGATGGCCAGAGAGTCGCAGCCGGTCTTGGCGACGAACTCCTCCACCTCCTCAGGATGGGTGTAGGATGCCTCGTGGGAGGCTACCTTGACATCGTCCTCGATGCCGGCCAGGGTACCCAGTTCGGCTTCCACCACGACACCGTGGTCATGGGCGTACTCCACCACCTTGCGGGTGATCTCGATATTCTCGGCGAAGGGCTTGGAGGAGGCGTCGATCATCACGGAGGTGAAGCCGCCGTCGATGCAGCTCTTGCAGGTCTCGAAATCGGGGCCGTGGTCCAGATGCAGCACGATGGGGATGTCGGGGCAGCAGGCCACAGCGGCTTCCACCAGCTTCACCAGATAGGTGTGGTTGGCGTAGGCGCGGGCGCCCTTGCTGACCTGCAGGATGACGGGAGCGTGCTCCTCCCGGCAGGCCTCGGTGATGCCCTGCACGATCTCCATATTGTTGACGTTGAAGGCGCCGATGGCGTAGCCGCCGGCATATGCCTTCTCAAACATTTCCTTGGATGTTACCAGTGCCATAATCATATCTCCTTTTCCGCAATAAAAATTTGCTGTTTTGTACGGAATGATTGTTACATTCCTATTGTATCATATTTTTTCATATTTGCAAGAGCGAAAGCATTTACATTCCTAAATTTCCATGGTAAAATACCTGTTTGAGGGCATACCGGCGGCGCATCGCAAGCGTGGGCCGGAGCATCATCAAATCTCAACCTATGTTTCGGAGGTATGGACCTATGAAAGAATTGCGCGGCGCGTGTATCATCGGCCAGTCCGGCGGTCCCACGTCTGTCATCAATGCCAGCGCCTACGGCGTCATCGACACGGCGCTGAAGTCCGGCGCCATCACCCAGGTGCTGGGCGCGGAGCACGGCATCAAGGGCGTGCTGGCCGACCGGCTGTTTGACATGGGGCAGGAGGACCCTGAGGAGCTGCGGCTGCTGAAGTACACCCCCTCCTCTGCTCTGGGCTCCTGCCGGTACAAGATTGCCGATCCCGAGCTGGATGACACGGACTACAAGCGTATCCTGGAGGTGTTCAAGAAGCACGATGTCCGCTATTTCTTTTATAACGGCGGTAACGACTCCATGGATACCTGCAACAAGATCAACCAGTATATGCAGTCCGTGGGCTACGACTGCCGCGTGATGGGCGTGCCCAAGACCATCGACAACGATCTGTTCGGCACCGACCACTGCCCCGGCTATGCCTCCGCAGCCAAGTATATCGCCACGTCCATCATGGAGGTCTATCAGGACGCCCATGTGTACGACACCGGCATGATCGTGGTGGTGGAGATCATGGGCCGTCACGCCGGTTGGCTGACGGCGGCCTCCGCGCTGGCCGGTGAGTACGGCGCAGGTCCCGACCTGATCTATCTGCCGGAGACGGATTTCAGCATGCCTGATTTTATTGAGGACGTCAAGCGCATTTATCAGGAGAAGGGCAACTGCATTGTGGCCGTGTCCGAGGGCATCCATTACGAGAACGGCGACTTCGTGTCCGAGGCCAAGGTGGCCGCCAACGACGGCTTCGGCCACGCCCAGTTGGGCGGTCTGGCCGCCATTCTGTCCCAGGTCCTGAAGGAGGAGACGGGCGCCAAGGTCCGCGGTATCGAGCTGAACCTGCTGCAGCGCTGCGCCGCCCATCTGGCCAGCGAGACCGACATCGAGGAGTCCTATATGGCTGGTAAGGTGGCTGTGGAGAACGCCGTCAACGGTATCAATGGTCGTATGATCGGCTTTGAGCGCGGCGTGCAGGATGGCAAGTATGCCTGCCGCACCAAGCTCATCCCCCTGATGGAGGTGGCCAACGTGGAGAAGAAGATTCCCCGCGAGTGGATCAACGAGGCGGGCAACGGCGTGAACCATCAGTTCATCGAGTACGCGCTGCCGCTGATCCAGGGCGAGCCGGATCTGCCGCGGCAGGACTCCCTGCCCCGTTTCGCCAAGCTGAAAAAGGTGCTGGCCAAGTAAATAGAGCCTTATACAGCAACGGCTGGAAAGTAGAGATACTTTCCAGCCGTTGTTTCCGTCATGGGTGCTCAGGTATGGAGATGCCGCTGTTATCATTGGAATCGATGGCTTGGACTTGCGGAGTATATGCGGCGGCTGAGACAATGCTACTTGCAATTCTTCTCATAGATGATACGCAGGCCCTCCATCATCAGATACTTGTCGTAGGTGACGTGGTTGCGGCAGTAGCGCGCGATCACCGGTGCGTTGGGACCGGTGGCTACGATGGACGGCTCCTCCCCGTCCAGCATGTCGCGGATGCGGTCGATGATGCCGTCCAGCATGCCGGCAGTGCCGTAGACAATGCCGCTGCGCATACAGTCCTCCGTATTTTTTCCGATAAGGTGGCGAGGATGCTGGAGGGAAATATTGGGTAGCTGCGCCGTGTGGTCGGACAGGGCGTCCAGTGACAGGCGGACGCCGGGGAACATCAGCCCTCCCTCGTAGCAGCGCTTGGCGGAGATGTAGGAAATGATGGTGGCGGTGCCCATGTCGATCATGATGATGGGCGCAGGATACTTTTCCAGCGCCGCCACGGCGTTGGAGACGATGTCGGCGCCCAACTGCTGGCTGTTGAACTCCATGCGGATATTCAGACCCGTTTTGATGCCGGCGCCTACCATCATGGGGGGCTTGCCCAGCAGGCGGGTCAGGGCCTTCTCCATCATGAAGTTGATGGGCGGCACCACACTGGCAAAGATGGCGCCGCTGACGTCGTGGATATCGCAGCCGTACAGCGTAAACAGGTTCATCAGATCGATGCTGATCTGGTCCGCCGTCTTGCGGCTGTCCGTGTCCAGAGACGCCAGAAAACGCAGTTCCCGCGCCTTGTCGAACAGACCCACGGAAATGTTGGAATTGCCGATGTCAATGGCTAACAACATGGGTATATCCTCCTCCCTTTTTTGCCTATCATACCACGGTGCTGTGCGGTTTACAAGCGGCGACAGGCAAAAAAGCTGCCCCCATACGATTGTATGGGGGCAGCTTTTTCGTTGAAATGGGGCGCTTACTCCTGGGTCACGAAGGTGTCTGCTTCGTCCACAGTATACATGTGCTCCAGCATGCGGGTGACCATGTTGCTGTAACCCCACTCGTTGTCGTACCAGGCGATGAGCTTGACGAAATCGTGGTCCAGCATGATGCCCGCTGTCTCGTCGAAGATGCAGGGGCAGGGATTGCCGATCAGGTCGGTGGACACCACTTGGTCGCGGGTGTAGCCGATGATGCCCTTCATGTATGTCTCGGAGGCGTGGAGGATCTCGTAACAGATGTCGGCGTAGGAGACGGTGCGGCCCAGGCGGGCGGTCAGATCCACCACGGATACGTCCGCCGTAGGGACACGGAAGGCCATGCCGGTCATCTTGCCCTTCAGAGATGGGATCACGCGGCCCACAGCCTTGGCGGCGCCGGTGGAGGTGGGGATGATGTTGTTAAGGATGGAGCGACCGGTGCGCCAGTCGCTGCCGCCGCGGGAGTCTACGGCCTTCTGCTTGGCGGTGGAGGCGTGGATGGTAGACATCAGGGACTGCTCGATGCCGAACTCCTTGTGGATAACGTAGGCCAGCGGGGCCAGGCAGTTGGTGGTGCAGCTGGCGTTGGAGATAACCCGCATGTCGGAGCGGTACTCGTCGCTGTTGACGCCGTAAACAAAGGTGGGGGTGGCGTCGTCCTTGGCGGGGGCCGTCAGGATGACCTTCCTGGCGCCGCCCTTGAAGTGACGGCTGGCCTTCTCCGTGGTGTTGTTGGCGCCGGTGGACTCGATGATGTACTCCGCACCGCAGTCCGCCCAGTTGATCATGGCCGCGTCAGACTCGCCGTACACCTTGATCTTCCGGCCGTTGACCACCAGATCGCCGCCGGCGTGCTCGATCATGCCGGGGAAGTTGCGGAAAACAGAGTCGTACTTCAGCAGATAGACCATATAGTCGATGTCCGCTTTGCGCAGGTTGATGCCGCAGACCTCAAATTTCTCGGGGTCCTCCGCCAGAATACGCATGACGACACGGCCGATGCGGCCAAAGCCATTGATACCGATTTTGATTCCCATGATGCTGTCCTTTCCTTCTTTTCTCCGCAGCGACTGCGGTAGTTGTTCCAAGTACATTATAGCATTCCTTTTGAATTTGTCACTATTTATTTGCGATTTTGTACTAAAAATTTTTAGTTTCGTAAGATTAACGGCAAAAATAGTTAAAAAATGTTCAATTTCAAATCCAAACGTTCCATACATTTCAAACTATGCAGACGTGTCCCGCAGACAGCGGAAAAGGCGGGGCATACGCTCCGCCTTTTCCGGTATCACCAGTCACAGGATGATGCAGATCAGGCCCGCGCCTCCCTCGTTAAGAATGCGCTCCAGCGCTTCCCGCAGCTTGCTCTGCGCATCGGTGGGCATCCGCTTCAGCTTGGCGTTCAGGTCCTCCCCCGCGATCTCGTTGAAGCTGCGGCCGAAGATGTTGGACTGCCAGATCTTGCCCGTATCGCCCTCAAACTGCTGGAGCAGGTAGTTGACCATTTCCTCCGACTGCTTCTCGTTGCCCACAATGGGCGAAACGGTGGTGTCCACGTCCGCCCGTATCATGTGGATGGACGGGGCGCTGGCCCGCATGCGCAGGCCGTAGCGTCCCCCCTGCTTGACGATCTCGGGGTCCTCCAATTCCAGCTCCTCCACCGAAGGCAGCACCACGCCGTAGCCTGTCTCGCGGGCAGCGGTGAGTGCGGGAGCCACTCGGTCATACTGCCGCTTAGCATCGGCCAGCTCCGTCAGCAGCTGCATCAGGTCGCCGTCATCACTGACGGTCAGACCGGAACGCTCCGTCAGCGTCTGGTAGAACAGGCTGCGGGGCAGCCGCACCCGTGCCTGCGCCACGCCGCGGCCCAGGTCGATCCGCTCTATGCCGGCATCCTCCACGTTTTCCGCCGCCTGCAGGGATGCAAGATGCGGCGCCAGCTGCCGGATGCAGCACAGCTCGGCGCTCTCCGCGGCCACGCTCTGGTAGAGTCCGCTTTTGATGGGGTGGTCTCCAGGCAGGGCGTCCACCCAGGACGGCAGGAACACGTCCAGTTCCTGTAGCGGGAACTCATACAGCAGGCCACGCAGCAGGCCCTGTATCTCCTGCTCCGACAGAGTCTGGCAGTTCACCGCCAGGCAGTTGACGCCGTACTTTTCCGCAATCTCCTCCACAATGGAGGCGGCGCGGGAGCTGTGGGGCTCCGCGGAATTCAGCAACACCACAAAGGGCTTGCCGATCTCCTGCAGCTCGCGGATCACGCGCTCCTCCGCCTCCAGATAGTCCTCCCGTGGGATATCTGTGATGGTGCCGTCTGTGGTGATGACCACGCCCACGGTAGAATGGTCGGTGATGACCTTACGGGTGCCGATCTCCGCGGCCTCGGTCATGGGGATCTCGTGGTCGAACCAAGGCGTCATGACCATGCGGGGCGACAGGTCCTCGAACTGGCCCACAGCTCCGGGGACCATGTACCCCACGCAGTCGATGAGCCGCACGGAAAAGGCCGCATCTCCCTCCAGTTGGACGCGGACGGCCTCCTCCGGCACGAATTTCGGCTCCGCTGTCATGATGGTGCGGCCGGAGCCGCTCTGGGGCAGCTCATCCTGCGCCCTGTCGCGGCGGTAGGCATTGTCGATGTAGGGCAGGACCTGGGTCTCCATGAAGCGCTTGATGAACGTGGATTTGCCCGTGCGTACCGGGCCGACAACGCCGATATAGATACTGCCGCCCGTGCGGGCCGCCATATCCTGATAGATGGATGTGGATAGATTCATAATGCCTTCCTCCGAATCCTGACTGTTACCACATGTCTATGCGTCGGCGGTGGGGATTAGAAGGGTTTTGTGGGCAGGGCAGAACACACGCTAACGGGATAAACCACATCAGCCTTCATCATAGCAATACTGAATGAACGACTTCGATACTTTCAAGAGCCCGTTGATGTAGCTGCCTTTTCTTCCCTTCCGGCTCATAAACGCGCTGAATTGCCGCACCACAGCCAAATTGATGTCCTCTACCTCTTGGATGTGCGTCTCCTGCTCGCAAAAGCGCAAAAAGAGATTGAGGCTATTCCGATACCCGCGAATGGTCTTCGGGGTATACTTCCTAACCTCAATCTCAATTAAGTATTCTCTGATAGCGGCGCTGGTTTTCATGTCAATTCCTCCTTTGGTATGTCGCAACCAAAGGGGAATGTATATCACAGCGCAATTGATGTATTTCGCAACCGGGAAAAATCAGTTCCGAAAACGCGCTGTATTGCTGAAAATCAGATTCTTTTCCGCAGGAAAAGTTCCATCAATCCTGCTGCCAGTTATGCCAGACGTTCTGCACGTCCTCATTGTCATCCAGCATGTCCAGCAGCTTGGTCATGCTGCGGACATCGTCCTCGCTGGTCATGGTGATGTAGTTCTGGGGTACCATCTCGATTTCCGCGCTCTCGAAGGTGTAGCCCTTCTCCTCCAGCGCCTTGACCACGTCGTTGAAGCTGTCAGGGTCGGTGGTGACCTCAAACACGGGGCCATCGGCCTCCATGTCCTCGGCGCCGGCATCCAGCGCGTCCATCATGACGGTATCCTCGTCCAGTTCCTCGTCCTCGTTGCTGATGACAATGACACCCTTGCGGTCGAAGGACCAGCTGACGCAGCCCTGCGCACCCATGCCCTTGCCGAACTTGTCAAAGTAGTGGCGGATCTCCGGCGCGGTGCGCTGGCGGTTGTCGGTCAGCGCCTCCACGATGACGGCCACGCCGCAGGGACCGTAGCCCTCGTAGGTGACGGACTCATAGTTATCGGTGTTGCCGGAGCCCAGCGCCTTGTCGATGGTGCGCTTGATGTTGTCGTTGGGCATATTGGCTGCCTTGGCCTTGGCCACCACGGTGGCCAGGCGGGAGTTGTTTGCGGGGTCGCCGCTGCCGCCCTGCTTGACGGCCACGATGATCTCCTTAGCGATCTTGGTAAAGGTGGCGGAGCGCTTGGCGTCAGCCGCGCCTTTGGTCTTTTGGATATTGTGCCACTTGGAATGTCCGGACATAGTTTACTTCTCCTTTATGCAGTATTGGATGACCTCGCTGCGATGCGCGGTCGTTTTTATAACGGTGGCTGCGGGGAACACCTTTTGCAAATAGTCCACCACGGCGGCGCAGACCCCGTCCTCTGTGGGGAAATGCCCCGCGTCGATGAGGTTCAGCTCCGTGTTATCCAGAAACTCGTGATACCGCAGGTCGGACGTAACAAAGGTATCGCAGCCGACGGCAATGGCCTGAGGGATATAGTCGCCGCAGGCGCCGCCCCCCACCGCCACGCGGTGGACAGGTTTGCCGCAGTCGGTATAGCGCAGACCATTGCATCCTAACGATTTTATCACAAAATGGGTGAACTCCACAAGGGGTATTTCGCATTTTAACGTGCCGACCCGGCCGATTTTTTCATCTGTCAGTGGTTTCAGGTCCCGCAGGCCCAGCTTTTGGGCGAGAATATCGTTGACGCCGCCCTCCGCCGCATCCAAATTGGTGTGCATACAGATGGCGGAGATATCATGTGTCACCAGCCCCATCAGGATGCGGCCCTGCCGGTCGTCAGTGCGCAGTGTCTGGACGGGGTGCCATGTGCAGTTCATCACCGGATGGTGGGACACAATGAGGTCGAAGCCGCCTGCGACAGCCTCCCGCACCACCCGCTCCGTGATGTCCAGCGATACCAGGACGCGGTGCACTCCCCTGTCTGGGTCGCCCACCAGATGTCCCACGTTGTCCCAACTGGCCGCCAGCTGGCGGGGTGCCCATTCATAAAGCGCCTGTTCCACTTGCCGTACCGTTGTCATATCGCATCCCTCTTTTCTTCCAGTTCCGCTGCCAGCGCCTCTGCCTGTGCCGCCAGTGCGGGGCCATTGGGATCGCTGCTGCGGCGCAGACCCTCTGCCGAGCGGCGCAGCTTGGCGGCGTGCTCTGCCAGATACGTGCCGTACAGTGGGTCACCCTCCAACAGGATGCCGCACAGGGCCTCCGCTTCGGTGAGGGAACGGTGCGGACCGCCCGTCACCGTCAGGATGGGATAAACGCGGCCCTTGTCCTCCACCAGGCATTCCGCTGTAAAGGTATATCCATTGTCAGCCAGCCAATGGCGCAGGTCAGCAGCCTTCGTCATGGGCTGCAGCAGCAACATATGGCCGTTTCTCGTCCATGGCGCCGCGGACAGGATGGCGATAATCGTCTCGCCGCCCATGCCGGCGATGACGATGACATCCGTCTCTTCCGGCGCGATGGCGGACAAGCCCGAGCACAGACGAAAGTCGATGCCCTTTACACCGTATTGCTGCGCCGTGCGGCGGGCGTGCTCCAGCGGCTCCACACCGATGTCGGAGGCGATGGCGGAGAGTATCCTCCCCTGCTGCAGCAGCGCCACAGGCAGGTAGCCGTGATCCGTGCCCACGTCCGTCAGGCGACAACCGTCCGGTACCAGCTGCGCCAGACGGCACAGGCGTGGCTGTAATGCTAATTGCTTCTGATCCATTTCTCCTCAACGCAGAAAGCGCCACGCATACAGCCGTATGCGTGGCGGCTCGTCTGATTTACTCGGCGATGGGCTTGTTAGCTTCCTCGTTCACCACGGCCAGCAGCTTGTCCACATCGATACCGTGAACGGCGCACGCTTCCTCTACCGTCTCGCCACGGGAGGAGGGGCAGCCCAGGCAGTGCATGCCAATGGACAGGAAAATGGGGGCCGTCTGGGGGGCAACGTCCAGAATATCACCGATAATGGTGTCTTTCGTGATCTCGATCATGTGAATAACCTCCGAAATTGATGTTACGTATAGTATACCCCAATATCCTGCGGGTTTCAACAGGATTTTTAGGAGAAAAAAAGGATACGTGCCGAAGCACGTATCCTTTTTTGTTATCGTGTACGATAGTGTGCAGGATCACTCAGCCGTTCTCGCGCATCTCAGCGAAGCAGGCGCTGCAGTACACGGGACGGTCGCTCTTGGGCTCGAAGGGCACCTTGGCCTCACCACCGCACTTGGCACAGACGGCGGTGAAGTACTCACGGGGACCACGGGCTGCGTTCTTGCGAGCGTCGCGGCAGGCCTTGCAGCGCTGGGGCTCGTTCTGGAAGC